>OHSM01000098.1_pt1 | contig 51290 bp, 52 predicted proteins | sample 1578671 | NCBI WGS metagenome assembly OHSM01 (sample SAMEA3879591, study PRJEB24766) | human gut metagenome | biome: human-associated habitat; feature: feces | place: USA | collected 1985/1987 | reverse complement strand
AACTGAAAGATGAATTTACACACAAATTTGGACTTGACTCTATTTTCCCAATCCGTTGCTATTGAAGAAAATGTTTTTACCTCATTCTGAATATTTTCCATCAATATTGTATCTTTAGCCATGTTTTCAAAAAATTTTTTACAATTATAATTATCTTTTAATACCAACGGTGTAAAAGCATTTGCAATATGACCATCAATCACAAAACTCTTTCCTTCCAAATAGCATTCTACTTCTCTTTGAAAAATACTATTTACAGTAAACACCACAAGACACGGAATTGTAGAGAAGAACTCAAGAAACTTCTCATATATATCCTGATATGGCATAAGCTCAATCACATTATAAATTGAAAAGCATGGTGCATATGCATCTGATGAACATGCAAAAAATCTTTCCAAAAAACCTTTTCCTGACATATTAGTGTTTGTTACAATCTCTCTAATCGCATTTGTATCAAGCAGTATCAATTTATAATCGTTTGCTCCTATTAACATTCGCATTCCTTTCCTAACTTTAGTAACATAAAATCTTTAAACAATACATTTCTGAGCGAAGCGTGACAGATAATAACCCAATACGATGTGTCACAACACATCTATGGGCCAAGGCTGTCGCCCTGGACGGACTAGGGCGTTCTCCTCACAGAATGATCAAATTTTCTTATTAAAAGCACTATTGGTTTACAAAGTTCCTAATTTCTATTAATTTTGTCTCAATCTCAGTTATCTCTTTTTGAAGGGAAGCTTTAGTTATGTCAATTGCTGGTTGAAATATATTCATATTCCCTTCAAAATGGTTAAACTCATTAAGAAGCGTTTTCCTACTTGTAAAAAATACACGGAACTCTCTCATTTTCTCATAGTTTGGATCTGCAGTATTTGGGCACTTAAATGCTTGCTGAATTATTTGGTTTAGCATTGTCATATTGTTTGGATGAAGATTAAAAATATCAACCAACTCTTTTTCTACTTTCATACGAAGATGATAGTATACAAGTGTCTGTTCTAACGTATCTGCAAGTAACGGGAAGCATGTTTTATCCAATATATCTAAATTGCTACTATCGATTTCTAGAATATCCGTAACACCAATAATTTCTTGTCCATCAAAAACATCCCCAAAAAGTTTATTATAAATTGGAACTACATCTAAACTACCAGTACCATACCCATGCATAATACTAGATAACAATCCATAATAATCCTCTGGATCCAAGCATATATGAGCATATCCACGTATAAACGGAATCATTGCCATAAGAAACTGCCTTTTATTATGAATGGCATTCTTTAATTCATCGTTTTTATTTTGAAAAAGAGAAATCAAATGATGAAGATTAATTAGCAATTCCTTTTCTCGTCCCGAAACAGAAATAAATCCATTTTCGCCCTCATACACGTTATTCAAAATATAAAGATTAAAGCAATTATTTAGTTGAACATCTAATAATCGGATTAAGTCCGTGTTGTGTGTAAGAATAATCTGTTTCTTATTTTCCAAAAACTTAATAATGCAAAAGGCTATTTTGTTTTTGTATACAGAATCAAAACTTGAAATTGGATCATCCATGACAATATATTCTTTATCTGAGTGTCTTGCCAGAAGTAGCTCAAATGCCAACGAAATAAAGTTTTGTTCCCCTGTACTAAGCTCCATTTCGTTACGTTCCGTGCCAAGTAAATCCTTATTTCCTAGTTTCAATTTATAATTTCTGTCATTTTCTTCATCCCTGACAATCGTAATATCTTTTCCAATATTTTCATTTATTACATTTTCAATAAATAGAAGTTCTTCCGTATCAAGCTGTGGTTGCATTTCAACCAATTGTGCATATTCGTCAAAAATTTCGAAAAATCTAGTACCATCAAAGCAATGAAATAGTTCATTTACCATTTCATTGCATATATTATTAACATATGTCGTTATTTCCTGTTGCAATTCAATCAACTCATTTGTACTTTCTCCCGCAATGAACGCACCTACAATTTCTTTGATATGAAAAGGATCAAATCCGATCAATGAGTTATCACATACTATTTTTTCAAGAATATCTTTTGTTTTTTTATCAAGGTTCTCATAAATGTTTTTTCTGTCTTCCTTTTTTCTTTCAAGAAGTGCATCTCCATTAAATGATGTATTATCGCAAACTATACAAATATCAGCTGAATGATACTTATTCAATATCTCAATCGCATCATCATGTTGCTCAATCAAATTAACATTCTGATCTGCTATAATTTCATCAGGATTAATTGAAAGAATTTTTTCTATCACTTTTACTTTTGATAAATCTGTAATAACAAATTTCTTTTTTTCCTCTTCAAGTTCTACAACATTCAGAATATTTTCATTGTTACGAACAAATGTAACAAATTCCGTCCTATCAATATCCTTTCCATGCGTTCTTACATTTACAATACTACGAATATATTCATATGCTGTCTGATGCTGAAGAACGGATATCTGATCTAACAAATAATCTTTAACTTTTGATACCTTAAACTCTGATTTGTATTTTGACGCAAGATCATCATATGCATTTCTAAATAATATATTTATCTGATTTCTAAGATCATATTCTCTACGAATTTGTGCACCTATTAAATAATCCGTGGTTTCTCCGCGAATAACATTCCTATTAATTTGGTCTTGTATTACATGAAATACTCCTGACTCCGGTGCGATTCTATTTCCCCGTTCATCAACTGCATCAAAAAAAATGTTCTCATTAGATACTTCTGTGGATAGCAAATTAGCAAAACTTGTTTTACCAGTTCCATTTGGAGCATAAATAACAGCAATTCCACCTGCCGTTTGCATACGTTTAAACTCGATAGTTCCCTTCTCTTCTGGAAGATGCATGAAATTATCTTCAAATATGCCAGCATTTTTAATAGCCGAAAAAATAATTTTCATTAAAATTCCTCCTATCTTATATTATCAATCAAAATAGCTCTCATCTACACTAAATGGTGAGTTAATCGTCCATCCACTTTTACTTTTTTCATTTCCTTTACTTACAATTCCCATAGTAGTCAAATAAGCTATCGCTCTCTTAAGAGAAGTTACTCCAAGTGAAGTTTCTTCCTGCAATTTTTTCTGTGTAATTATAGGATTGCTTATCATCCAATTGTAAATATTCAAGGCATTATTTAATACTTCTTCCATTGCTTTTCTTCTCGGACTTCCTGAATTATAATCCACCAATTTTTCCCAATTTATTGTTCCATCAGGATTACAAAACTCAACTGAAAAATCTCTTACCAGTCTATTAGAAGCCCTTGCATAACTTTCTTTATAATCATCTATGTACTTTTCCGGAAGTGTGTCCATAAAAGAAATTATTTTGGTATAGAAATTTTTATCACCAGTTATAGTTTTCCAAAATTCTTCGCCAGCAACTTCTTCATATATTTTTGCCTTTCCTCTTCCAGATTCTGTTTTTGTTCCATATGCATATCCAACTATTGCTTCGAATCCTGTTCTTCCCCCAGATGTCCTCAAAGTTCTTTGCGCTTCTGCAAAGTTTTCTCCTTGTTTTTTCATACTATCAGCATTAAATATTGATGTTCCACTTTTTACAGCAACAAAATATTTTGTATTACTATCTGCATCATATAATTCTATATCAACACCACGAGTAGCTGATTTGCTTCCCCCAGAAGCGGCAATTGCAATTGGTTCAAAAAAACAATTACCAAATATTGTCTCCTCGCTTGAACTTACAAACGCCTGTAATATAGAATCTATTATTTCTGCAGATGTTTGCATTGACTTAGCTCGATATAAATAAGGATTTTTAGATTTCATTATGTCTTTTATATTAATCGCATCTATTTTCGCAATAAGAGAGCCATAAAAATTCTCCAATGCTTTTGCAATCGCAGCTTTAACATCATCTTCATTATAATTCTGATTAATTGGTTCCATCACTACCTCCTAATTCCATAGCATTTTTTATTTTATTGTGTACACTAGTTCCCCTAAAGCGCTTAGTTTGAATAGTTGAAGTCTTATCTGCTGTTGCAATTATCGCCTGACCTATCGCTTTTGCCAATCCTACTGGAACAGCGTTTCCTATTTGTTTATACTTTGCTGCTACAGTTCCTGTAAAAATCCAATCATCTGGAAATTGTTGAATCCTAGCATATTCTTTAACACTTAATGGACGATCCTGATTTGGATGGCACAACATTGTTGCTTTTTGAGCTGGTGCGGTTGTAACAGTAGGTGCGGGTTGCGAATATGATAATCTACGATAAAACCCAACTTTTCCTCCCCCTGACTCATATGCTCCACCCATTGCCAAAGGAATTAACTCAGCAGGTAAATCTCTCCAATTTCCTCCTTCTGGAACCAAATGAATATATTTCTTTCTATCTCCACTTAATTTTGAATATTCTCCTGGGTTTTCTTCTAAATCTTTTATCGCCTCCCCAACTGTTTTCCATCTATATTCTGGGTTTTGGTGCATTTGAAAATGCGTTGGAAATGGCAAAAAAATATCTTCATTATCTCGACTTCCAATTAACACAAAACGTTCTCGAAACTGCGGGACACCATAATTTACTGCATCTAAAATTCCATATACAGTCTTATATCCAAGCTTATCAAATTCAGCTAATATTACATCTAAAACTGTCCCAAGTTTTTGCTTGGGGTCATTTTTATCGTACTCAGCTGCCGGAACATGCTTTAAGGGAGCTGACATAATCCCTTTTACATTTTCCATTATAAAAAAGCGAGGCCGAATATAATCTATCATTCTAATGTAGTCCATAAATAAACTTCCACGAGGATCATTTATTCCCAACCTCTTCCCGGCTGTAGAAAATGGTTGGCAAGGTGGTCCCCCACAAATTAAAAATGGTTCTCCCTTGTGTAATGTGTAGTTTTATACTAAGTGCAAGAGGTATGTATTATATATACTTCTTCTAACCCATATCAACAACCGGGGTGGAAACGCCCCGGGAGTGATATAGAAAACTTATAATACACGCGTAGGATAACGCGAGAAAGAAAGAGGTAAAAATTATGTTAGTTTTAGGTTATTGTAAGTTGACATCTAAAAAAGGCCTTCCTATGGCGAAGGTTCAGTGTGTGAGAGATTATACACCTGAAGAGGTTGCACGTTTGGATGGAATTGGTGGTTCTTGTGTTGAGGATGTATGGATCTACCAGCCGCTTCTTGAAAAATTGACACCTGATTGTATCTCTAAGGAAATGGTGATTACTGGTGCATGGCAGAATGGCAGAATGACAATTACTGATATCAATTTCAAGTAAATTTGGAGGTTGTTGTTATGGTTAAATTTAATGTTCCGGATATTAGCGAGAAAGATTTACTTATTCAGTTAGATACAGTTTGGCAATCTTCTGATTTTATTTGTACATGCTCTGATGTATTTATTCTAAATGAATGTGATGTTTATATCAAAGATTTGGAGTTACTTGAATATAATATTTTATTATATTTCATTTATCTTCATTGTCATCGGAGCGTATGGCGATTTCCTGACGGACATCATGAATTGCGAGAATTGAATGATGATTATTATCCTCAATCGTATTTGATATTGCCGTTTAATTCTAAACATTAGGAGGTAATTAATGGTTGCTATATTGATACTGGTTATATGTGTAATTAATACCGTTTTACTTATTCGATTAAATAAGTGCGGAAAGATAGTACATGTGCATGAGGAACACACTTATGTTCCACAACTAAAGAAAAAGAAAGTAGTGAAGGAAATCCTTGAAGATGAAGAGGATTAAATGATATATCCTCCGGATTATTCTTCCGGAGGATTATTTTTAGGATTGTTAGGACATTTTTCCATATTGCATTTTTCACATCCTATATCACATCCTATATTTGTTTTTTTATTTTCGTCTTTTTTCTTTTTCTTTGTAATGTTTAATACAATTATTATTGGTGCTGCTATTAATAATGTGAAAAAGAATAAGTATCCTATAATGAATATGATTTGTGTTGTTCCTGATAGTAATATCATTTCGGTATACTCCTTTCGGTTTTTATTAAATTATACATCAATTTCAATGGAGGTTCAAGCATGGATTTTTTGAGAAAGCATAGAAAAATATGTTCAGCTGTAGCTGCTCTTATGGTAGCTGTTCTTGTCGTATATTCATATGGTTCTTTTCGTTCTTATGCGGCAGCTCCGGAAGTGTCCACGTTGCCGGCTGATATTGATATTGATGTTGATTATACTGCTGATACTGTTAAATTTACTTATGCTGGTAAGGTTTATTCCATTGATAGAAAGCATAAGGTTAATTTAACACATTATAGATATAGTAGTAATCGCTATGTTCGTGATGATAATTATCCTGAATTTTTTGAATATAGATTTGATGGACATCCTTGTTATACTTCCTATTGGTTTTCTCCTTCTGAAATGCGTGTATATGTTTTGATTGGATGGAGTTCATGTTCTAAAGTTAAATCTTATCTACCATCTTCCAAATATGGTACATTTCGTATTTCTGAAACTGATTCTGATATATATTATTATATGACTACTATTGACTATGGTTCCGGTTCTGCTATTTATAATAAGATGGCATCTAAGGAAGCTATTGATTATTGGGATGCACGAGTATCTTCCTACGATGATTCGCGTGATCGAAGTTCTGATAATGTATATGCTTGCCGATGTAATCTTTCATCATTTAATTATTATTATACCGCATTCCTTAAAGATGGTTTTCTTGTGCGTACATATATGGATTATAAGGCATCTGGAGAACTTGATACATCTGATTATGCGTCTAACTATCATTATATTCCGAATGATTTATTATGTATCTTTTCGAATTATGCGATATCCGGATTCTATGAGCCAGATACCAGTAAAGTTAGTACTCCTGATTACTATTTTAATTATCAATATATCTTCTACAAGGAAGGTTATGGTTATATTTTTGTTGATTCTGCTAAACGTTGTAAAGAGGTAGGTTTTCCTTCTGGAGTAACTAATCCACGTTTCTATTTCGACGGGGAAGGCAACAATTACGTGTATACTTCTGTTGACGGTATTGCTTGGATTCTTAAATCCACGTATAGCACTATGTATAATAGTCAATTTGGGGTATCCTGTGGCTATGATTTTACTGATTACACCCTTGTATATACCAACGATAAAAACTTTGGAACTCCTCTTGTTACTCCTTCATATGGTTCATTGTCTGATATTACTGGTGATCTTCCTGATATTTCACATAATTATGGTGATAACGGTAATGGTCAGAATAGTTATACTGTTGATCATGATGATGTTCTTGATGTTACTAATCCACTTTTTACTATTATTTATGGAATTACTTCAAGTATAGACTCTGATGTTTCTTCTGGTGTTGCTAAAGTATTGTCTTATATTCTTGATGTAACACCGGACGCTTTGAAAGATAATACATTATCTACGTTGTTACTTCAATATAATGAATTAACTTCTCGTGTTACTTATGACTATGTTGGTACCTTGAATGGTAAGGATTATTATAATCCACGTACTACTATATATGGATTTGTTTCTGATATTAGTCTGAAACTATCTAATGTTCAGTGGTATCTTAATTCGTTAAGGACATTAATTCATTCTGATTTGAAGAGCGTATTTGATAATATCACTTTATCTAATCAGTATCTTAAGCGTATATTTGATAACCTTGATTCCTTATCAATTCCTGCTGCTGCTCCAGATTATTCAGGAAGATTTGATAAATTGTCGGCTGCTCTTGATAAGCTGCATAACGATTTGATATATGAGGAAGGTGTAACGAAGCTGCCAAACGTTCCGCAGTACCTTGTTTATATCTATGGTGTTACCAAGGATATCAGAACACGACTTGATACTATTATTAGCAAAATGCCTGCCGGCTCCGGTTCAGTTGATGTTGATACAGATTCTATTGTAACTGCTATTAATGAATCTGCTACCAGCTTAACCGCAACTGTTGATTCCGGAAATGATAAGTTACATTCAGATCTTAATTACATCAAAGCATTAATGACTATCGATACGGTTAATAAACTTTTTGGGGATGATGAAGATAGTCAAAATATATTTACATTTGTTTCCAAAGGCATCTCCAGCATTGTAACCGGATCTATTATATCTGATGCGCTTGCTTTTTCAACTAATACAAAGGATGGAATTATCTATATAAGTTCATATGTCAATAAATTTTATGACGCTGTTCCGGTTTATTCGGCGGTTGTTACCGTTGGAGCTTCGTTTTTTATTATAGATATGGTATTACGCCGCAGATCTTAATCTTAGGAGGTAATTAAATGAGTAATAAAGCGCTGCTGGTAATATTTGGATCAATCATATTGTTGATAATATCTGCTGTAGCAACCCTTCAGGGTATGCTTCCGGCTTTCTTGTCTCCTTTCGTGGCTGCTATTTTTGTTATTGCAATAATTACAATGTGTGCATAGGAGGTTGTTATGAGTTCTTACTTAGATTTTTGGATAGACTTCTGGAAGAAAATTTCTGATTTTTTGCAGGCTTCTATGATTGATAATAACGTGAGTCTTTGGATGGTTTTAGTTGGTGCCTTAGTGCTTGGTATTATATTATCATTTTTATTTCATGGAGGTTGATTATGAATGATTGGAGAACAGACGCAGACGCTTTTGTTGAATTTGTAATTCAGATGTGGCAGTCTGCATGGAATTTAATTAATTCAAACTGGATTCTTGGACTTGCTTTTAGTGTTGTTGTATTATCTCTTGTTTTATCGGTATTCTTTAAGATAAGAGATTTACATAGATCATCAAAATAATTTTTTTACAGGAGGTATTATTTATGACTGAGTTTTTAGCTTCTATGACCGAAATAGCAACGTGGTTTTTTGGCCAGGCTGCTAAAGTCGGAGAAACGGTTGTATCTACTCCGCTTCTTCTCGTTGGTGTTTCGTTATCTATCATCGGTGGAGCTGTAGGACTGTTCTTTAGATTTGTTCATCATTAATTTTGATGAATCTGAAACTGTTTCAATACTTGACGCAGGACAGACATTAAGTACTGAAGTTGTTTCTGAAGAAACTTCTGAAAGTATTGAAGTTGTTCCGGAGCAATCCGGAACTGCTTCACTTTCAACATTTGAAGTTCTTATAGTAGGAATTTTGACAATGATTCTTACTTGTATATTGTTTTTATCCATTGTTGTATGCACAAGGAGGTAATTTATGTTTGAATTCGTTATTGATCTTATTTATGGAAGTGATTTGTTTACTTTTTTAGCTGATAAAGGAATTGATGAATCATATATTCCTCTTTTATTTGTTGTCAGCATGGTTGTATGTGCTGCATTTACATTATATTTATTTATATGTTTTATGCAGTTTGTTTTAACTGTTCTAAACAGGAGGAAATAGATAATGATTGAATTTTTTTCTTCTATTTCTTCTTGTTTTTGGAATTGTATACTTCATATTTGCAATAATTCAATAGGTTTATTTGCATTTTTTATTATGTTTTTTTCTTCAATTTTTTCTATATTTTATGGAATGATTGAAAGGAGGTTTTGATATGAGTTTTGCTTTAGGTCTTTTTAAATTTAGTTTATTTCTGATTCTTTTTATTTTTATTTTTTTGCTTGTAACAGATCGTTATGCTAATCATTATAAATTGTATATGATTTTTGGTAAGAAAGGAGCTGGTAAATCTACTACGCTTGCCAAACTTGCCAGGCAGCATATTAAACGTGGATGGACAGTTTATTCTACTGAACATATTGATGGAGTGTACTATATTCCGCCGGAAATGATTGGTTTTGTCGAGCTTGTCGATTTCAATTATCACCCATTCAATATTAATGATTATCCTAAAATCCTTCGTCCTTTTATGCTTATCATAGAATTTTTCTTTCCCTTACGTCCTCATATTTTGCTATTAATTGATGAAGTCGGTATGATTTACGATAATCGTGATTATAAAAATTTCAAAAAAGAGGTAAGAGACTGGTTTAAGCTGCAGCGTCATAGACATGTTAAATGTTACTTATTTAGTCAGACGTTTGATGTTGACAAGAAGTTAAGAGATTTAACTGATCAGATGTATCTGATTTGTAATTTATTTAGAGTTTTTACTTATGGTAAGCGTATTCATAAGTTTATCACAATTAAGGAAAGTATGACTGATGACAGTTCTTCATTATCTGAAGGTCTTAAATTTGATTCTTTCTTTATGTGGCCGTTTGGATCCCGTACTCTTACTTTTATCCCACGCTGGACAAAGTATTTTGATTCCTTTACTGCTCCACCACTACCGCGTGGAACATGGGTACGTCAGGAACGGAAATGAGCCGTTTAATAAAAAAACGGCTTGATTTTGAGAGGGCGCGTGTGTAGGCTTATCAGCCGGCCGGCTGCAAGCTGCGCCACGCGAAAGCGGCGCGCGATGCCGCCGACCGCAATGCCGGAAAACGCATGCGCCGGAGGCTCAATGTCAAGCCTTTTTTTTATAGGCGGATTAAATTAGTGGTGAAATTCCACTAGTAGCCGGCTACGGCAAGGCTACTAGTGTTCAGTGTTCACTACTATGTATTATTTTTTTATGGAGGTGTTGTATTATGAGATTTAGGAAAGATTTATCTTTTCAAACGGATATGTCTAAACGATTTCGTGACTGGTCATTTTTAGTCTATCCAGACTCTATTATTTCCGGAGAGGATGAAGAAGGTATTGATATTGATACAGTTACATATGATGATTCTGATATGATTTATGAGGATTCAATATATGTTTCTGATTGGCGTGAAGCTATTTCCATGATTCGCGCTAAATGGATATGTTCTCCTCTGCATGACAAGGACCAGAACCCTGACGGTAATCAAAAGAAACCACATTATCACTGTATTATTATGTTTTCTTCTGTTAAGAATTATCGTCAGATATGTGATATGCTAGTTCCATTGGGTGTTCCAGCATTTACTATTGAACCATGCAAAGCTATTGTTGGCTCTGTCAGATATATGATTCATGCAGATCATCCTAGCAAATATCAGTATGATCCTGATGAAGTAATAGGTTATAACGGTGCTGATCCGAGTGAATGGCTGCGTTGTAGTTCAGGCGATGAGTTATTTAAAGTTAGAGAAATGCAGCGGTATATTCGAGATAATGAGATTCGTTCATTTATGGAATTTGCAGATTATTGTGAAGAAAATAGTACACGCGACTGGTATTATTATCTTACCGGAAAATATCGTGGATTCCTGAAGGATTACATTTATTCTCTTGATAAAGCATTACAGAAACTTGAATCGTTGTAATCTCTTCTGATTCGGCAGAAAGGAAGTAAATATGATAGTGTACTATAAATTATGGGATTATTTGCGTAGGCATGGAATGAATAAAGTACGATTGTTGTACTGTATATCTTCTCCAACATTGGCGAAGTTGAGTAAAAATCAGATTGTAAATACGGATACTATTGATAAGATATGTAAATATCTTGATGTGGATCCGGGTGACATTATGGAATATGTGTCAGATTAGTTTTCCTTAACCTGCAGATTAGCGTTATTTAATATACAAGTACCCTTGTGGTGCTTGTATTTTTAATGTATTATTAAATATCATAAGATATTTAGTGAGGTACTATAAGATATGGGTAGATATAAGCATTTTACAAAATATGATAGGATTAGAATTGAAAGCTGGCTTCGTGCCGGAATGAGTATTAAATTTATTGCAGCGGAATTACATAAAAATCCTTGTAGTGTATACCGTGAGCTTAAGCGTGGAACATACGAGCATACATTGTATGATCTGACTACAGAAACGCGGTATAGTTCTGATTTAGCTGATAGCCGGTATCGTGAGAATTTAAAAGAAAAAGGATCAGGATTAAAGATTGGTAGTAATCTTGATTATGCGCGCTGCATTGAATTTTTTATTCATGAAAAAAAATACTCTCCAGCGGCAGCTCTTGCATATATTCGGTTAAATTATGATTTTGATGTTGATATTTCTAAAACAACGCTATATAGGTATATTGATAATGATATATTTTTGACATTGACAAATAAGGATTTGCCGGTCAAGCGTAATAAGAATAAGCGTCATCATAAATTTGTGCGTGCTAAACGTATGAGTAAAGGTAAATCCATTGAACAGCGCCCATCAGATGTGTTACTTCGTGATTCTTTCGGTCACTGGGAAATGGATTGTGTTGTTGGCAAAAAGAAAACTAAGAATTTACTTCTTGTATTTACTGAACGTTTGACCAGGAAGGAATTGATATTTAAGATGCCTGGCAAGGATTCCGGTAATGTACCCAGTGTTATTGATATTTTGCAAAATCGGCTTGGTAGTTCTTTCGGTTCGATATTCCGGACAATAACTTGTGATAATGGTATAGAATTTTCTGATTATCGCGGTATCACTCATGACAGCTCCGGTAATGAACGTGTGCAGCTCTTCTACTGTCATCCGTATTGTAGTTGTGAGCGTGGTAGTAATGAAAATCAGAATAAGCTTATCAGGCGGCATTTTCCTAAAGGTTACAATTTTACCCATACCAGCAAGAAGGAGATTAAACGTGTTGAAGACTGGATAAATAATTATCCTCGTGAGATGTTTGGCTGGCGTTCCAGTAATGACATATTTAATTCTATTCTTTCTGATATGGGAATATCGTTAGATTGTATTTAATTGTATTTTTTTCAAAAAATTGCACTTACTACTTGACTTTACGTTCTCCCTTGTGTAATCCTGACAATTGTAGCATTGTCTCCGGTTCGATGTTCCTAATATCTCCATCTAATACCTTGTGACCATTTGCTTTCATTGTTTCAACACATGCAGGCTCAAAATCTTGTCCAATTACAACATGTAACCCCGCCTTACTCAAGCCAATATCAAGCCCCATTGCACCGGAGAAAAAGGAAATAACGTCTCTATTATTTTGATATTTTTTATATAATGTACTAATTTTTCCGTCCTTCTTTCTCTGTTTTATTTATTATTTTTGAGGCCTCTATCAGCGCTGTTCTTCTCACAAACTCACTATAAGAAGCATATGCTTCCAACCTAGCTGCTTGTTTAAGCTTTGCCAATTCATCTTCACTGACTCGTATACTCATAGAATAGGTTTTATTCTCTTTATCCATTGTTCTTACCTCCACCCAAATTATACTTGCTCCGTGGAGCAAATGCAATACAATTATCCACTTTCCCCTATATTTAATATGCTTAATTCACTTTCAAAAAATAAAAATTTGTAAATCAATAATCTAATCATGCAACATAGCCACCATTGCTTAAATAATCCAATGCTTCTTTCACATTATGATATATTTTAATATACCGCTCATCACAGGATATACTGCTAATTTTATTTCTCAAACTATTTACTGCCGCCTTTGACAAAACATCTGTAATACAAATACAAGCTAATCCCAATCTCTGATGCGTCAGTTTTCGATTTTCGCAGCCAAACATTACAAGCATCTCTTTTTCTCTCATTGTAAGCTTCATTTCATCCCCCTTTAAACATAAAAAAAGAGCAACCGAATTATCTCGATCACTCTCTGTTCATTACTTCCATGATAATAATATCATAACCTCCTTTTCAAAAAAAGTCTCAATACCGTAGCCAAACCGTAGTCATTCCGTATATATTTGTAACTTTTTGTAAGTCGTTTTTCTTTCCACCATAATAATATCAACTCTTATTTGAAAAAGAAAGATACGTGTGGTTAGTCCATGGTTAGTCTTTTGTTAGTTTTTCGTTATCATTCAAATAGAACATACCGTTTTCCCCATAAACTTACCATTCGTTACATTTCAGGTGCTTACCACTCAGACTTACCACTTTTCTTACCACTTTAAATCACGGCTTTGTGCTATTTTGCGATACTTTACGAGGTTTTCCCTGTAAACATCAAATGCCTTCCATCCCTTATAAATCAAGCATTTCCTCCACTTTCTGTCATCTACTTCTCATCAACAACCTGGAAGATGTAGAACTTCAGATAATACGACTCATCTGCTGACCATAATATCGGGTGATCCGGTGCCTGCGTCCTGAACTCAACCTGGCGCAGCCTCTTGTGCGCGCTTCTTGCCGCCTCGGCAATCGTCTTTGCGAAAAGTTCCTGCTCCATAAAATGTGAACACGAACATGTGGCAAGATAACCGCCGTTTTTGACAAGCTTCATTCCCTTTATGTTAATCTCTCTGTATCCCTTCGTCGCATTGCGGACCGAATTACGGGATTTCGTGAATGCCGGCGGGTCAAGTATGACCACGTCAAACTGTCTGCCCTGCTCTACCAGTTCCGGGAGCAGTTCAAAAACATCACGGCAGGTAAATTCCACCCTGTCCGATACACCGTTTAATTCCGCATTGGCTCTGGCGCGCTCCACACCAAGCTCTGAAGCATCGACACCAAGCACGGATTCCGCACCGCCAAGTGCCGCATTAAGCGCAAAAGAACCCGTGTGCGTGAAACAGTCAAGCACAGCCGCACCCTTACAAAGCCTTGCAACAGCTGCTCTGTTATACTTCTGGTCAAGGAAAAAACCGGTCTTCTGGCCCTCCTCAACATCAACTATATATTTAACACCGTTCTCGATGATTTCGACTTTCGTATCAAACGGTTCTCCGATAAATCCCTTGACACGCTCCATTCCTTCCTGAAGCCTTACCTTGGCATCGCTTCTCTCATATACGCCACGGATATTCATGCCCCTTGACGCAAGCTCAGCCTTGAGGCTGTCTATAATCATAAGCTTCATTTTGTCAATTCCTAACGCCAGTGACTCAACTACGAGTACATCACTGAATTTATCGATTACAAGACCCGGAAATCCGTCCGCCTCACCGAAAATGAGTCTGCATGAGGAAGTGTCAACCGTATCAACCCTGTATTGCACCGCATCGCGCACCAGTCTGTCTATAAAATCCCTGTTAATCTCAACATCGCGGTGCCTTGTCATAATACGCACCGTTATTTTTGATTTAGTATTTATGAAACCTTTTCCAAGAAAATATCCGTCAAAGTCAAGTACCTCAACGATATCTCCGTTCTCAAATTCTCCGTTTATCCTATCAATCTCATTATCGTATATCCAAAGTCCGCCGGCCTTAAAACTTCTGCCCTCGCCCTTTTTTATTATAACTTCTGCCATTTTTTCCACCTGTATAAATCAAATAATTAGTATAATTTCTGCCCGTGAAGGGACAATATCTGTATGATTAAAAAATATCTTTTATGCGGTCTTACCGGCTGGTGTATGGAGGTGTTCTGGACCGGTATGGGCTCCGCGCTGCACAAAGACAAAAAACTCACAAGCAACACCTCTATATGGATGTTCCCAATATATGCCACAGCCATAATCATCGAACCGCTCTGCCGTAAACTCTGCAGCAGGAAAAAGGGGCCTGCGATAAGAGGTATGATTTATTCCCTGTGCATATTTGCCACCGAATTCTGTTCGGGAGCTTTTCTCAAAAAAAGAGGTTGCTGCCCCTGGGATTATTCCAAAGCCAGATTCAACATCAAAGGCATAGTCCGTCTCGATTACCTTCCGGTATGGTTCGTTGTCGGACTTATCTATGAAAAGATTCTCTGTCCGGACGTTAAATGCCTTAAACATTCCGGTAAGGGATAATAAAGCGGGAACCTGTTATAAGTTCCCGCCTGAATTATCTTTTAGTAAAGCGGATGTGCATCCGTAAGTGCCTTAACTATTTCCATAGCTTCGGCCTTCTTGGCTTCTTCATCCGTTACGGCAAGTGCAATTGCCTCTGCAACCTGCTTCATATCGTCTGTTGTAAATCCTCTTGTTGTCACTGCTGCGGAACCAAGTCTTATTCCGCTTGTAGTAAACGGCTTCTCAGGATCGTTAGGAATTGCATTCTTGTTACATGTGATATTGACTGTATCAAGAAGTTTCTCCGTTGCCTTACCTGTAACGCCCTTGCTTCTTAAATCAACGAGCATGAGGTGGTTATCGGTTCCTCCGGACACAAGGTCAAATCCTCTCTCCATAAGTCCGCTTGCAAGTGCCTGCGCGTTATCAATTATATTCTTGGCATATACCTTGAATGACGGATCAAGTGCTTCCTTGAAGCATACAGCCTTGGCTGCGATCACATGCATAAGCGGTCCTCCCTGGATTCCCGGGAAAATAGCCTTATTGAAATTAAATCTGTCGGCAGCTTCCTGATTACAGAGAATCATACCGCCTCTAGGTCCTCTCAAAGTCTTATGTGTGGTCGTTGTAACAACATCTGCGTAAGGGATAGGGCTCATGTGCTGTCCGCCGGCAACAAGTCCCGCGATATGTGCCATATCTACCATAAGTACCGCACCTACTTCATCAGCAATTTCCCTGAACTTCTTGAAGTCGATTTTTCTCGCATATGCACTGGCACCGGCAAGAATCATTTTCGGCTTGCACTCCTTGGCAATCTTACGGACTTCATCATAATCAATGAATCCTTCATCATTGACACCGTAAGGCACACAATTAAAATACTTACCCGACATATTGACAGGTGAACCGTGTGAAAGGTGTCCGCCATGTGCAAGACTCATTCCCATATATGTGTCACCCGGCTCAAGTACAGCAAAGAATACTGCCATATTGGCCTGTGCTCCCGAATGTGGCTGTACATTAACGTAATCACATCCAAAAAGTTTCTTGGCTCTCTCTCTTGCAAGATCTTCAACAATATCCACATACTGGCATCCGCCGTAATATCTTTTGCCCGGATATCCTTCCGCATATTTGTTGGTAAGCGTGCTTCCCATTGCTGACATAACAGCCTTGCTTACAAAATTCTCAGATGCAATAAGCTCAATATGATCGTTCTGTCTTCCGGTCTCAAGCATTATTGCCTTAGCGATTTCAGGATCATAAGCCTGAACTTCGTCAAATGAATACATTAATGTTACCTCCATATATCTATTTGTTTTTTATAATATCAAACGTTCTCAGACTCGTCAACAGATTTAATCTCTATTCCGAGTTCTTCAAGCTGGGCCTCATCAACCACATCAGGTGCACCTGTGAGGAGACATGATGCATCCTTAACCTTAGGGAATGCAATTACATCACGGATGTTATCGGTCTTAGCCATAAGCATTACGAGGCGGTCAAGTCCGTATGCCAGTCCTGCGTGTGGCGGTACTCCGTATTTAAAAGCATTGAGGAGGAATCCGAACTGTTCGTTGGCTCTCTCATCTGTAAATCCGAGAATGTTAAACATCTTCTTCTGTATGTCATCCTGATGTATTCTTACGCTTCCGCCGCCGATTTCCACGCCGTTAAGTGTGATATCGTATGCTTTGGCTCTGACTTTCTCAGGAGCCGTATCAAGAAGCTCTATATCTTCTTCCATCATCATTGTAAATGGGTGGTGCATTGCGAGAAGCCTGTTCTGCTCATCCGACCACTCAAAAAGAGGGAATTCCGTAATCCAGAGGAATTTATATTCATCCGGCTTGCGAAGGCCGAGTTCATCGGCAATCTCAAGACGAAGTGCACCGAGAACGCTCCATACAAGCTTGGTCTGGTCAGCTGCAAAAAGGAGTAAATCTCCAGGCTTTCCTTCCATTCTCTCTATAATTGCATTCATCTGCTCTTGTGTCATGAATTTAGCAAATGATGATTTGATCTCGCCGTTTTCTCCAAGTGCAATATAAGCTAATCCTTTTGCTCCGTATCCCTTGGCAAAATCAACAAGTGCATCTATTTTCTTACGAGGCATAGCGCCCTGTCCGTTGGCATTGATACCGCGTACAGTTCCACCGTTGTCTATCGCACCCGCAAACACGCCGAAACCGCAGCCCTTAACGATATCCGATATATCCTTAAGTTCCATTCCGAAACGGATATCAGGCTTGTCGGAACCGAAACGGTTCATGGCTTCGTTCCATGTCATTCTCTGGATAGGAAGCTCTATGTCAAGGTCAAGCACTTCCTTAAAAAGTCTCTTTAAAAGTCTTTCATTGACATCTATTACATCATCAATATCAACAAATGACAATTCCATATCTATCTGTGTAAATTCCGGCTGTCTGTCCGCACGCAGATCCTCGTCACGGAAGCACTTTGCAAGCTGGAAATATCTGTCATATCCCGAACACATCAAGAGCTGCTTGAAAAGCTGCGGTGACTGCGGCAGTGCATAAAATGAACCCGGATGTATACGGCTTGGTACAATATAATCCCTGGCTCCCTCCGGTGTGCTCTTTACAAGGATAGGTGTCTCAATCTCAAGGAATCCTTCATCGGCAAGAAACTGTCTTGTTATAGTGGCAATCTTGCTTCTCATGATAAGGATTTTCTGAAGATCCGGTCTTCTAAGGTCAAGGAAACGATACTTAAGTCTTATATCTTCCTTGGTCTTGGATGCCTCTTCAACAGGGAACGGAGGTGTCTCGGACTCTGAAAGTATTCTTATGTCCTTAGCGATTACCTCAATCTTACCTGTCGCAAGATTATCATTAACCGCACCTGCTCTTGCAGCAACTTCACCGGTAACGGCAATGACATATTCGCTTCTTAATGAACCTGCCTTGGCAAATCCTTCTGAACCTGTCTTGTCCTCTTCAAAAATTATCTGCAATATTCCGGAACGGTCTCTTAAATCCACGAAACATATTCCGCCTTTATTTCTGTTCTTGGCAACCCAGCCCATAACTGTAACTGTCTGACCGATATTTGTCTCATTGAGTTCGGCACATCTGCATGTTCTCTTGAGACCTTTCATTGATTCTGCCATTTTCTTATCTCCTGTCAGCTTATTTTATTGGATTTTTGTAAAATTCACGGAATTCGGCATACCCTTCTTTCTCAAGCTGCTCCTTCTGGAATTTCTTATTCTTGTTCATTCTGACTACAAGCACGTTGGTTCCTGTCTTACGCATCGCCTGTGCTTCACTGATAATATCACATAACATCTCAGATTGTATACCCTTTTCTATAAGAAAAGCCACCTTTTTACGGTCATCCGGAATCTGAAAATCATTATCGAGAAGTATTGTTACGATTCTCTCAAATCCGATTGAGAAACCGCATGCCGGCGTATCCTGTCCCGTGAATTTACCGACCATCTTATCGTAACGTCCGCCTCCACCGACGCTTGAGCCGAATTCAGGTACTTCTATCTCAAAAATAGTTCCTGTGTAATATGACATACCTCTTACAAGAGTCGGGTCAAATACCACCTCAAAAGAGTATTCCTTAGTGCTGTTGACGCTGTTAATTATCTCTCCGAGACTTTCCTTTACGCCATCCTCAAGATTGTCCTGAATCTTACCGGCCACATAGGCAAGTCCGTCATCAGCCTCTTCTATTCCCTTAAAGAGCTCAACATATTTATCAACGCTTTCCTGCGCATATCCGGCTTTGATGAGTTCTTCGGTAACACCGTCAAGTCCGATTTTGTCCATCTTATCTAATATGATAAATACCGAATCATATTCTTCTTCAGGGAATCCGCTGTATGCAGCCATAGCTTTCAAGATACGGCGGTCATTTATCTTAATCTTAAAATTCTTAAATCCTATCTTGCCCATTGTGGTGGTTGTCGCAAGAATAAGCTCTATTTCAGCAAGATTGCCAGGCTCTCCGAGTATATCAATATCGCACTGGTAAAACTGTCTGAAACGGCCTTTCTGAGGTCTGTCCGCTCTCCATACAGGTCCTATCTGCAGTGCCTTAAACGGTGAAGGAAGTGATGCAGCATTGTTGGAGTAAAATCTTACAAGAGGAACCGTAAGATCATATCTTAATCCGCCGTCCGCAAGGTCAGCTTCTGACTGTGCCGTTTCAAGGTTGAGCTTTTCACCTCTTTTTAATATCTTAAATATAAGCTTTTCGTTCTCGCCGCCCTGCTTGCTTGAAAGATTGGCAATATTCTCCACGGCCGGTGTCTCGATCGGGGTAAATCCAAAGCTTGCATAAGTATCTTTAATCAGCGATATGAGGTAATCCCTTATCTGCATTTCTCTTGGGAGTATATCCTTCATACCTGTCATCGGTTTCTTAATTAATGCCATTATTTTGTCCTCGTTTCCAATATTTTCATAAATTTATCATAGTCCAGGTCAATTATAAGCCTGCTCTGTTCGATTACCTTAAGAGTCTCCGGCTCATGTATGACTTTCTGGAAAGCAATAAACACTTCCATATCATAATTATCGATTTCATCAATCAATATCTCCATGGCTGTGTCGATATCAAATGCTTTTCTGTACGGTCTGTCGGATATCAGTGCCGTAAAAGTATCAGCGACCCGCATCACTCTCGCGCCAAACGGAATATCTTCTCCCTTAAGATTCTCAGGATATCCCGAACCGTCATAATTCTCATGGTGATACAGCACTGACTGCAATATAAAAGGAGAGAAGTCATAATATTGAAGTATATCATAACTTAACTTTGAATGCATCCTCATATATTTGATATTTTCCATTGCAAAGCTGTCATGTGCTCTTCCATATAAATATCTTGAAAGCTTCAGCTTACCGATATCATGCACAAGTCCTGCAATGGCAAGGTCATAACATGTTATATCATCCAGTCCCATTTTCATGGCTGTGAGATAAGTAAGATTACTTACGCATATCCCATGTGCTATATTGTCGGTCAGGTCGGCTAACAGCGTCGACTCAAATTCTTCAGTCTGCTTGCTGCTTGGATTTTCCATTAAAATAACATCTCTTTCTTTCTATCATTTCATCTGTGCGCCGTATATAATCATCAACTGATTTTACATTCTCAATACGGTCGACTCTCGGCGGACTGTTATATACTATTTTGGTCTGTGCATTGGCACCTGCCGCAAGAATGGTCTGTTTTTCTTCCATTATAAGTATATTATATAATCCTTCCGCACCTTCTCTTGCAAATCCTACATTTTCAAAATTACCGGACATATTCTTCTGTCTGTACAGATAATAAGGTTTCATACCCATACTCTCTGCAAAATCATATGTCATATCCATCAGTTCATCAGTGTTTTCACTACATAAACCTTTGTATTTATCCTTGAAAATATTAAGTGCCGCTGCCCTTTTGATTGCCAGCGAATGAACTGTGAGGCTGTCGGGCTTAAGTATACCGACACGGTTCAATGTATATCTGACATCTTCTTTATTTTCTCCCGGAAGTCCCACGATCAGATCCATATTGATATTGCCAAAGCCGCATTCCCTGGCCATATTAAAGGCATCCACAACCTGATCCACTGTATGCCTTCTGCCAATCAAATCAAGCGTCTTCTGATTCATGGTCTGCGGATTGATCGATATACGGTCTATGCCATGTTTCCTAAGTATCTTTAATTTATCTATGTCTATGCTGTCCGGTCTTCCTGCCTCCACGGTAAATTCCTCAAGACCGTTAAGATCAAACAGATCCTCTATACTGCTTATAAGCCTGTCAGACTGCCCTGCCGTCAATGTAGTAGGTGTTCCGCCACCGATATATATGGTGTCCGGACCGCGCCCGTTCATATATCCGGATATAAACGTCAGTTCCTTAATCAGTGCATCAAGATATTCGTCCACCTTATCCCGGTACATAGACAGCGGATAAGATGTAAAAGAACAGTACAGACATGTCGTCGGGCAGAACGGAATGCCTATATACAGGCTGTAACCGTTCAGATAATCTGTCTTTTCAAGCATTCTGTGTTCGCGATGCGCCACTTCAATGCTTAATTCTGCTTTGGTGTCATTTACATAATATTCTTTATTTAGAGTATCTTTAATTATATTATCGTTATACCCTTTTTCAATCATGCCAAGAGGAATTTTGACCGGTCTTATTCCGGTAAGTGTTCCCCACGGAAGCACCCTGCCTGTTATTTCCGAATATATGTCATAAAGTCTGCGCTTAAGCATATTGCGGATAACTTTGCGGTCATTCTCCGGTGAATCACAATCTATTATATGTTCTTTACCGCCTTCCGGTGTCACACATATATGAACTTTCACCGATTCAACAATAACTTCCACACATAAATCGCAATCATTTCTTAATGCTGTATCTGTCACTATTCTGTTGCCCGGATAAAAGGCTCCGGTCATAACCCTGACATCATTATCATAGTCATGGGTGTTAATACTCATATATATCATCAGTACGGACTCCGTTTCTACCGGCAGAAAGGATTATATTTGATTTCATTACCGATTGTGGTCTCATCCATATGGCCCGGATATACCTTGGTATGTTCCGGAAGAATAAAAAGTTTATCCTTAATGCCTCTGCACAATGCCGATGCGCTTCCTCCCGGAAAATCACTACGGCCGACTGACTCGCAGAACAATGTATCTCCTGAAAAAAGCACTCCCTGCTTATCAAAATAATAACACATTCCGCCTATTGTGTGTCCCGGAACTTCTATTGCCTTGATATGATATCCTGCTGTTTCAAATTCTTCACCGTCTTTGAGATAAATATCCGCATCAAATATCTGTCCCATGCCAAAAGATGACGTAAGGTTCATTGCCATGTCATGAAGTACCTGTTTTTCCGTAAGTCCGGCATATACCTTGATTCTGTAATGCTCACGCACCTTATTCATCGCAAGTACATGATCAAAATGTCCGTGTGTGATAAGAATCGCTTCCGGAATCATCGACAGACTGTCCGCCTTGGCTATTATTGTGTCAGGCGAGTCGGCCGGATCAACTATAAGACCGCGTTTCGTCTCATCATCATATACATAATAAGTGTTGGTTGCGCACATTCCAAGCACGCTGTGTTGTATTTTCATCATATTTCTAACCCGTTGTTCTTTCTATATCCAGGACGCCTTCAATCTGACGTATTTTCTCTGCAAGCTGCTTAAGCTCTTCTACGCCTGATATTTCAAATCCCATCTCGATTGTGGCAGTTCCCTGCTTGCTGATTCTGCAGTTCATGCTTAATACGTCTATTTTCTTCTCCGTAAACACCTTGGACACATCAACGATAAGACCTGTCCTGTTATTGGCAAAAATCTTAATGTCAGCCATATATTTCTCAGCGGCATCCACATTATCCATCCGCTGCCATTCGGCTTCGATAAGTCTTGACTTGTCCATATCTGACATATTAATAACATTAACGCAGTCGGTACGGTGGATGGATATTCCACGTCCTCTTGTAACAAAACCGACTATCTCATCACCCGGCACAGGTGAACAGCATTTGGAAAATCTTACGGATACGTCATCTATTCCCTTGACAATAATTCCGTTTTTACTGCCTTTGGAATCCTTGGTCCTGCCGGTGCTTCCCTGCGCGTTGTCAAGCACATCACTGTCAGTGACCTCTTCACGGTGTTTCTTCTCATACTCTTCAAGAAGTTTATTTACGACCTGTCCTTCCTTAAGGCCTCCGTGTCCCACGGCCGCAAGAATGGAATCCCAGTCCCTGAAACCGTATTTTATCATCGTCTTGTCCATAAACTCCTGTTTGAGAAGTTCCGCAAGGTTGATATTCTTGCCTTTGCAATACGTTGAGATAAGATCTTTACCTTTTACGATATTATCTTCCTTAAGTTCTGCCTTAAACCACGAATTAATTTTGGAGCGTGCCTGCGGGCTCTTGACTATTGAAAGCCAGTCGCGGCTCGGTCCCTTGGAATTCTGTGACGTGATTATATCTATTCTGTCACCATTCTTAATCTTATAGTCAATGGTAACCAGCTTTCCGTTAACTTTAGCTCCGACCATCTTATTGCCGACTGCTGAATGGATGCTGTAAGCAAAATCAATCGGTGTGGAACCTGCCGGAAGGTTCTTGACATCTCCCTTAGGTGTAAAACAATATACGCTATCCGAGAATAAATCCAAATCACTCTTAATGAGGTTAAGGAACTCCTTATTATCGGACATGTCCCTCTGCCATTCCAGAATCTGTCTGAGCCATGTAAGTTTGGCTTCTTCACTGTCATCGCCCTTGGTTCCGTCTATATTCTCCTTATATTTCCAGTGTGCTGCGATACCGTATTCAGCGGTCCTGTGCATCTCATATGTTCTTATCTGTATCTCAAAAGGCTGTCCGTTCGGTGCTATAAGAGTTGTATGCAATGACTGGTACATATTGGGCTTAGGCATTGCAATATAATCCTTGAATCTTCCCGGGATCGGCTTATACATCTCATGGATCACACCAAGTGCGGCATAACAATCCTTAACTGTATCCACAATGATACGGACCGCAAAAAGATCATATATCTGGTCAAGTGTCTTATCCTGGTTGACCATTTTCTTATATATGCTGAAGAAATGCTTGACTCTTCCGTCTATTTCACAAGGAATACCTGCATTATCTATATGCTGTTTAACCTCTGCCACTATATCCTTGACGAACTTTTCTCTTGCTTCCTTGCCAAGCTTTAACTGACGTTCAAGGTCGTGATATACTTCCGGCTGAAGGAATTTAAGTGAAAGATCATCCAGCTCAACTTTAATCTTGGAGATACCGAGCCTCTGTGCAATCGGAGAATATATCTCCATTGTCTCTCTTGACTTCTCAATCTGCTTCTCCGGTGTCTGGTATTGCATTGTACGCTGATTATGGAGTCTGTCGGCAAGTTTGATCAATATAACTCTTATATCCTTAGCCATTGCAAGAAACATCTTACGAAGATTCTCTGCCTGCTTATCTATCTTATCATGTTCATAATTAAGCTGGGTTAACTTGGTAACTCCGTCAACAAGAAGAAATACTTCCTCTCCAAATTCCTTAGTAATCTCTTCCCCTGTCACACCAGTATCTTCTATTACATCATGAAGAAGTCCGGCAATAATTGTTTCTTTATCAAGTTCGAGCTGTGCAAGTATTATGGCAACACAAAGAGGGTGAATTATATATGGTTCACCCGATTTACGTTTCTGATCCTTATGTGCATCTTTAGCAACGTAGTAGGCCTTCTCTATCTGTGAAAGGTCCGTTGATGGGTGGTATCTGAGTATGCATTGCTTAAGCTCCTCAAATAATTCATCCGGATCGTTGCTCTTAGGCGGATCCAACGGTATATCGTCTATTTTGCGTCGTTGTCTAAAATTCTCTTCTTCAGGCATATTACAACTCCATTTTGTCATTTAAGGATTTTTTATCTATTATATTTTAAAGCCTTATTGCCAAAAAAGCAATAAACAGTTTATATTCCGTATTATTTTCTGTATATGTGGACAAAATTACACCATATGTGTAGATAATTAAATTACACTGACAGTAAATATTATATATACTCACAGGTGACCTCTATGTTAATGAATATGGGAAAACGTTTTAAAGAATTAAGAAAAGAGCGCAAGTTCACCCAACAGCAGCTTGCCGACCGTATCGGGCTTGCTCCGAGTGCGATCTCATCATATGAGTCCGGTGCACGATATCCTTCGTATGATGTACTGATAAAATATTCCAAGATTTTTCATGTGACAACCGACTATCTTCTTGGCATTGACGAACTGAATACGGTTGATGTATCCGGATTAAACCAGATGGAAAAAGAAACCGTTATACAGGTAATCAATACATTTATTGATGCCAAAAAATGATAAATCCGCATCGGGATATCGATATTACCTGCAATAACTGCGGTGATACCGATATCTTAAATCGGATTTTCTCCGTATACCTTCAGATTTCGGAAAATATTTTACCCGAATATAAACAATGGTTTATTTACCCGGATATTTTATTACTGATTCAACATTATATCCGGCCAGTTTATCGCGTCCTTTAAGGCCCTCAAGTTCCATAAGGAATACAATTTTTGCGACGACTCCGCCAAGTTTCTCCACCATACCTATAATAGCTTCGGTGGTTCCTCCCGTTGCGATGAGATCATCCACTATGACCACCCTCTGTCCCGGCTTTATCGAATCCTTATGCATCTCAATCACTGCCGTTCCGTATTCCAACGCATATTCTGCTTCTATCGTCTCACACGGAAGTTTACCTTTCTTGCGGACAGGCACAAACGCCTTATGATTCTTATATGCTATCGGAACACCGAAAATAAAGCCTCTCGATTCAGGTCCTACAATCACATCGTAATCTGTGTCATGGATTAACCCATCCATGCTGTCAATTGCCAGTGAAAGCCCGTCAGCATCCTGAATTACGCTCGTAACATCGCGGAACATAATTCCCTTCTCCGGAAAATCCGGTATTGTTCTTACATATTCTTCTAATTTCTTCACTGCTAACACCTCTTCCTATATACGATCTATTCTGTATCCCGTCACACATACCTGAATCTGTTTCTTATCTCTGAATTCATTAATTTCCGGGTAGTATGTACAAGATATCCTGCCATTTTTATTATATACGGTTTCAAGCTCTGTGCAAGGGAAAAAACCTACCGCATCAATAACCATCCCACTGTCTTTGGCAATAGTCATCCTGGTATACTGTTTATCCTTTCCTATCGCCCTGATATTTCGTATTGAAATATTCTTATCTGCAAACACAGGCTTCGGATTAGCTTTTCCGAATGGTTCAAGTCCGCCAAGTTCCAAGATTAATTTTTCGTTGATGTACTCCAGCGGCATCGGTACATCAATCCATACGGTTTCTGTCAGATCTTCTTCGCTCAGATTGCAATGTTCATTTATCCGCCTTCTGAATTCCGGAATATTCTCCTCCGGAAGAGAAAGACCTGCTGCCATTGGATGTCCGCCAAATCTTGTAAACAAGTCCTTACATTCCGACAATTTTTCAAACATATTATATGATTCTATTGAGCGAGCCGATCCTTTGGCTTCCTGTTCTCCTCTTGTAAGGACTATTACCGGTTTATAGTACTTTTCCCGTATTCTGCCCGCCACAATGCCCGCTATGCTCTCATGGCAGTCCGGAAGAAAAATCACAAGCACCTTATCGTCTTTAAGACTGCTGTTTTCAACCATATCAACTGCCTTATCAACTGCTTCGGAAGTAAGTTTCTTGCGCTCTTCATTAAGATCTTTAAGCTCTCCGGCATGTCTCTCTGCTTCCGCCCTGTCATCTGTCACAAGCATTTTCAATGCTCTCTTGGCAGAATCCAGTCTTCCACTTGCATTAAGGCACGGTCCGAGCACGAATCCTATATGATATGCATTTATACTCTCACGGCTGACACCTGTTACCGCCATCAGTGCATTTAATCCGTAATTTCCTGTATTCGCAATAAGTTTAAGGCCTTCCTTCACAATTATCCTGTTTTCATCAAGCAGATCCACAATATCTCCGACCGTTGCAATTGCCGCAAACTGCAAAAGTTCCGGCATTACCGAATCGCCAGTTTGAAATTCTTTGACCATGCAATCAATAAATTTGTATGCAATTCCGGCACCGCATAACATCTTAAACGGATATCTGCAGTCATTTTGTTTGGGATCCACCACCGCGGCAGCCTTTGGTATGATATATCTGCGCCCGTTGTCCGTCTCTTCATAAGGAACATCATGATGATCCGTGATCACAACTGTCATACCAAGTTCATTTGCATAATCAATCTGTGAAGCTGCAGCTATTCCATTATCGCATGTGATAATAACTTCAACTCCGGCCTCATATGCCTGTTTTATCAGATTCTCGTTAATACCGTAACCGTCGGTTATTCTGTCAGGAACTTCATAATCCACATCCGCGCCGCATATTTTAAGTCCCTTAAACAAGATATAGATGGAACAAATTCCATCTATATCATAATCACCTATAATGCGGATATGTTTGTTGTCACGAATAGATGATGCTATCACAGACACTGCTTTATCCATGTCTTTCATCATCATCGGATCATGGAGTCTGTCAAGCGTACCGTTAAGATACATATCAACATTCTCCATGTCCGTGACATCACGGTTACGGATAATCCTGGCTGTTACCGGATCAATATTAAACCGGCTGCCAATGGCATCAAAATCTGCCTTTTTGGAATATACCCGCCATTTCTGCATATTTATTGCTCTGCTTTCTTAAGTGCTCTCTTGTACGAAGCCTTCTTCATTGAGAACCACAATGCGCCCGAAATACATACTGATGAGTATGCACCTACAACTATACCTACCATAATCGGTGCAGCAAATTCCCTGATTGAAGATACGCCGAGTATGAACAGAATGAGCACCATTATAAATGTGGTAAGTGATGTATTGATGCTTCGTGAAAGTGTCGAGGTAATACTTGCATTAACAACCTCAGCAAGTGACTCTTTCTGCATTACCTTCATATTCTCTCTGATTCGGTCAAAAATTACTATCGTCGCGTTAATTGAGTATCCGACGATTGTAAGTATACATGCGATAAACGTATTACCAACGCTTGTTCTGGATATTGCGTAATATCCGAGTACAAAAAGTACGTCATGTACAAGTGCAAGAATGGCACTTGTGGCAAACTTCATATCCCTGAATCTGATTGCTATGTAGATAAGCATACATACCGTAGCAACTATAATTGCAATTATGGCATCTCTTCTCATCTCTGAACTAACTGTTGCGCTTATGTTCTCATAGCTTACTTTATCACTGTCAGTCGTGTCGATTCCGAACTTATCTTCAAGCACAGCATTAAGTGCCGCACGCTGCTCGGTATCAAGCATCTGTGTCTTAAATACAATTGTATTATTACCCTTTACCTGCTGCTGCTGGACTGTCTTGCTTCCTGTAGCTTCTTTGATAAGAGGGATGATCTTGCTTTCAACTTCTTCAAGTGAATATTCTTCATTAAATGTTATGTTTGCGGATGTACCGCCCGAAAATTCAAGGTCAAAATTGAATATTCCTTTACCATTGGTTCCGTTTACTACCATGAATGCAATACCGGTAGCAATAAGAAGTCCCGATATTGAGAAGAATATTTTTCTCTTGGCAACAACATGTAATGTCCTGACTTCTTTGGCTTTGCCATAGAGGCTCTGCTTACGGCATCCGAGATTGTAAAGAAGAAGGAGTACCCATCTTGATACAAGGAGTGATGTAAGCATTGAAAGCACAATACCAATTCCGAGTGTAACGGCAAATCCTCTTACCGGACCGGTTCCGATTATTCCGAGAACGATTGCCGCGATAAGTGTTGTAACGTTACCGTCAATAATCGCTGAAAGCGATTTCTTGAAACCTGATTTGATAGCTCCTCTTACGGACATTCCTGCTGCCAGATCTTCCCTGATTCTGGCAAAAATAATTACATTGGCATCGACCGCCATACCGACGGACAATACAATACCGGCAATACCCGGAAGTGTAAGTGTGAGGTCAAACACGTTAAGAATAAGAAGCATTGCTCCCGTATATACAACGAGTGCTATATTAGCTGCAATACCCGGTATTCTGTAATATGCGATCATAAATATGAACAAAAGCGCAAAACCGATCAATCCGGCAATAACACTTGTATGAATAGCTTCCTGGCCGAGTGTGGCACCCACAACCTTGGAGCTTATCTCCTCAAGTTCAACAGGAAGGGCACCTATTCTGATGTAAGAAGCAACATTTTTTGCTTCGTCAAGGGAATCCATTCCGTTGATCACACCGGAACCGTTGGTAATCTGGTTGGTTACCGTCGGAACGCTTACGAATTCTCCATCGTAATATACACCGATTGACCAATGTTTCGTAGGTTCCACAGCCTTGCCTGTTGCCACTTTAAATTTCTCTGCTCCGTCTTTGGTAAGCTCAAATGCAACAACCGGTTCTTTTGTGCTGTCTGACTCGCCCTCGTATGTACCCTGGCAGTCCTTGATGTCCTCACCTGTAAGAACTATCGATCCATCTTTCTGAAGATCTTCAATACTTCTTGTCAGATGCCATCCGTATGCGTCCTTACCATCGGCATTCTTATACTGGCCATACTCGTAGTTAGCTGTTTTACCATCTTCTGCATACTGAAGGATGAAGTAAAGTGAACCAGGTTTACCAAGTTCCTCAAGAACAGCTTCAGCATCATCCGCACCCGGTATTTCGATCGTTACTCTGTCTGTACCTTCCGAATAAACCTGTGCTCCATCATAGTTACCGAGACGCTGCTGCATCTTATATACCGTATCGGACAGATCCTGTGAAGAAATATCTCCTACCGCACGGTATGTAATACTTACACCGCCTGCAAGGTCAAGTCCGAGAGTTATATTCTCCGCACTTCCCCTGTGTCCACCACCCCATCCGATAAGCACGGTGTAGCAGATTAAGCCGAGTGATGCAACAAGTGCAATCATGGCTATAATTTTTTTCCAAGCTTTCATGTTATCCTCCTGAAAATTGTTTTATTCTGCAAGTGCGCACTTAATCATTATTGCACACTCAACTCTCTTCTGTTCAAGCTTACATGCTATGTCGTACGGTTCATTGATATCCCCGTTGAAGTTGTAAGCATTTGCCGAACATCCGCCGCTGCAGAAAAATTTGCAGAAGCAGTCTTTGCATTTATCCTTAGTATACACATTACAATGGTTAAACTGTTCTCTTATCTGTGGTGTCTTAATACCTTCAAAAACATTACCCATTATGTATTCTTCATGACCAACAAACTGGTGGCACGGATAAAAATCGCCCCACGGTGTTACCGCAAGATATTCGGTTCCGCAACCGCAGCCCGACAGACGCTTGTACACGCACGGTCCGCCTTCAAGATCAATCATATAATGGAAGAAATTAAAACCTCGGCCTTCTTTCTCACGCTTGATCATCTCGACCGCAAGTTTATCGTATTCTTCGTATATCTGCGGAAGGTCTTCAGGTCTTAATGCATAATCCTCTGTATCATCTGCGACAACCGGTTCAACCGATATCTGCTTAAATCCTCTGTCAGCAAGATCCAGCACATCTTTGGAAAAATCAAGGTTATTATGTGTAAATGTGCCTCTGACATAATAATTGGTCTGGTTACGTGACTCGGCAGCTTTCTCAAACTTAGGCATTATCAGATCATAGCTTCCGGCGCCATTGCGGAACGGTCTCATCTTATCATGGACTTCCTTACGTCCATCCACGCTGAGCACAAGATTACCGCACTCTTTATTCACAAAATCAAGTATCTCATCATTGAGAAGTACTCCATTGGTAGTCATTGTGAAACGAAACTTCTTGTCATGTGTCTTCTCAAGTTCCCTTCCGTAAGCCACTATTTCCTTTACCACCTCAAAATTCATAAGAGGTTCTCCGCCAAAGAAGTCAACTTCAAGATTCCTTCTGTGTCCCGAATTGGCCACCAGAAAATCAAGTGCCTTCTTACCCACCTCGGCACTCATAAGGGCTCGTCTTCCGTGATATTCGCCTTCCTCGGCAAAACAGTATTTGCATGCAAGATTACAGTCATGCGCTATGTGAAGGCACATCGCCTTGACTACATTTTCCTGTGCTTTGCGCTCCGCAAACTGTTCTATACACGGTTCATAAATATCCTCCGTGAATAATACCTCGCCATCTTTAAGGGTCTGTATTTCATCACAGGCTTCGTTAATTTCATCAATATCATATCTGTCAGAGAGCTTGTCCGCTATCTTTTTTCTTGAATTTTCCTGAAAAAGCGGAATAATGTCGTATACTATATCATCAACAACATGTACTGACCCGCTGTTTACGTCCAGCACGATATTGTATCCGTTGCTTTTATACTGGTGTATCAAAATGTCCTCCTTGCAAAACTGCGTTTCGGTATTTCACACTAAGAAGAGAGTGCCGGTGTCTTAGTCCTCACACTCTCTTACAGTCCTGCTTATTCAATATAAAACTATTTGTTCTCGCAGCTCTGGTTACCAACTGTGCAAGATGTCTTACAAGCTGACTGGCATGATGTCTGGCACTCGCCACATCCGCCCTTCTTAGCTGATTCCTTAAGATTTCTTGTGTTAAGAGTCTTAATATGTTTCATTATGTATCCTCCTTATGAAGCCCTGAACTATGTACAGAGCCTGCTTCTAAGTTATGCTTAGATGATTATATCATATCGCTTGAAATAATAAAAGTATTTTTTATCTTTTTTTAGATATGCTTTCTGCCACATTAATCCCTGGCAAACTGCTTTATGGCAAATCCATTGGAATAATCGGCATCGAAATTTCCCGACAGTTCGACCCCGGATGTATTGACCGTACTGAATTTATAACACATACAGTCTCCCTGCCATCCGGTAAATTTCAGGTCAACAGGTATCTCATCATATAATTCATATCCGGTCTGTGTCATATAATATCGAAGGCTTAATGAACTCATCGAAGATGCCTGTATTATCTTGCCGCTCACACAGTCAAGGACATCCGTGACTTCATTTCCCGACCCGGTTGTGTATCTTATAGCACATTTTGGACTGTCATCAGCCCATACCGTTTCAAGCTTATCGGTTGTCCATTCATAATACCTCAGTTTATTCCCATCCGTTCTCTGGGACACCCTGTACCTGGATGAATCTCCGGAAACAGTGTGTTTGATATAGAGAGTTATATTTCCATCCGGAGATACCGTACGTTCCTGAAGAAAATACAAATCATCTTTCAGCACATAATACGCCACCCCGAGTACCGCTGCAACTGTTATAAGCATGATTATTATAAGCGGTGTGTATTTCTTTGTTCTGTTTCTGCGGCTCATAATGCCTCCTGTGTAAGAATAATCCTGTATATCAAAAATACCGTAAACACTGTTTACGGTATTAAAGTGCAGTCGGCGGGACTTGAACCCGCACCCAAGCAATATGGACTAGATCCTTAGTCTAGCGCGTATGCCAATTCCGCCACGACTGCTTATGTAACTACGCTGTTTACCAGCGACGATAGCTATAATACCATATCCGTTTTATAATTGCAACCCCTAAAATAATTTTTTTCAATTTTTTTATTCTTGACACATAACGCCGGGAATGATATTATTATAAAGCTTGCAGTCGTGGCGGAATTGGCATACGCGCATGATTCAGGTTCATGTCCGCTTACGCGGGTGTGGGTTCAAGTCCCATCGACTGCACTTCTTCTTATTATTATTTTATTGCCTCGGTTTATCCGGGGTATTTTTATTTTCGTAAAATTTTCTGCATCAATTGATAAATCCGCGGATATATGATAGAATAACATAAAATTTTATTATTAATCGGAGGTATCCTATGTTTTGTATTTATTGTGGTAAAGAAATACCGGATGGAACAGTGTGTGAATGCCGTAAGAATCCTGTATCTGTACCTGATACACAGAAGACACCGGCAGCTGATACACAGGCTGCGGATAACGGACAGGCAGCTGCAAGTGAGGCTCCTTACGGAAACTTTACATATAATCCCAATCCTGCACCGGACAATAACTATAACAATGTCTACAATAATAATTTTAATAACTTTAATAATCTTTCCGGCCAGGCGGCATTTAACACAACATATTCGTCGGTGCCGCTAAACGAACGCCACGTCGCCATCAAAAAGGTTATGGCATCACCTCTCGCTCTGATTGCAGCCATACTGTATTCTGTCGGAACCGCTTGTTCAGTTTTCAACGGATTTAACATAAGTATATTCTCAATACTTACATTGGTGGCTCTCTGGGTTACATACTCGGCGGCAAAGAAAGATGGACCGCTTAAGTCATCAGGTTTTACCATTGCATCCGGTCTTACCATTGCACAGATAGTCCTTATGTCTGTCGCATATGTTAGTATCGCTGCCGTTCTTATACTTTTTGCATGCATACCGGGTGAGCTTGCAGAAGCATATCCCGAAGCTGCCAAGTACATCGGTCAGGCTTTTGACATTACAATGCCGGCATCCATAGATTTGAACAGTGCAATATTCATCATCTTGCTGGTTGTATGGACATGTATGTTCATATTCATTGTTTTCTATTATGCAACCTTACGTTCAAGCATAGTAAGTGTACGTTCGGAGCTGAATAACGAGGCGCCTAAGCACAGAATAAGCATGTTTCCTCTTATCATACTTATATTAAATTCCGTAATGTCAATTGCCAATTCTGTATATACGATAATCAACATTGACCATTACGCCGATATGTTTAACAATTTGCTGAATTCGTCGCTTGAATCCGCAGGCATCAATTACAAAATAAATATCAGTTTTGGAATAATCGGACCAATCGGCTCATTATGTGTTGCCGTTTCCATGATTTTCATTGCTGTGTTGTTTATCAGAATAAGAAACAACCGCGAGAATGCGTGATAATATGCACAATGCAAAGCCGGCCGCATCATATCAGGTGCAGCCGGCTTTATTTATTTGATTACCGTGATATTATTGCATTTTTCATATCCGGGAACCATTCTGTCGCATATAAAATTCGTACCCTCGAACGGTGCAAAGCTAACCGAACTTATCTTATTAAATTTAGAATAGTCACACAGAACATAACTTTCCCTGCAATGACTCATCGCCATTTTCTTAACAAGTGCTTCATTCGCATCAGGTGTTGTACATCCGTTCTCTCTTGTAATTGCGTTAGTTCCAAAAAATCCTTTGGTGAAATTATAATTCTTCAGAGTTTCCATAGCATAACTTCCGATTATTGCCTCAGTTGATGCTTTAAGTTCACCGCCGACAAGATAGACTTTAAATCCTCCGGCCGCAAGCTGCCTTGCATGTGTAATGCCATTGGTTACAAATGTAACCGCCTGCTCCTCAATATAGTCTATCATATAAGCAGTTGTTGTTCCGGCATCAAGATACACAAAATCATTCTTCTCGATAAGAAGAGCAGCATATCTGGCTATTTTTTTCTTCTCATCAATGTTAAGATCATTCTTCTGTTCAAATGTATATTCATATGCCGTAACCTGCTGTTGTTCTTTAAACGCAGCACCGCCAAAAACCTTGGACAGTTTCCCTTCCTTATCAAGATAACTGATATCTCTTCTTGCCGTAGACTCGGAAATTCCAAGTTTTTCGCTGATTTCCTGAGTAGTTACGCTGCCTTTTTCCTTCAGGAGTTTGAGAATCATCTCCTGTCTCTGTAATGTTAACATTTCTTATCCGCCTTATATTCCTTAACATTGGTTTCGAGTACTATTTTGCGAATCGGCAGAACGCTTGCAGGTGATACCGAAAGTTCATCCACACCCATGGCCAGAAATTCTTTGGTGAGTGTTCTGTCAGCTCCAAGTTCTCCGCAGATTCCTGCCCAGATTCCGGCTTTATGCGCATTCTCCACAACCATGGATATCATCTTAAGCACCGCCGGATGATGCGCATCATAGAACATGTCAAGTTCAGTATTCTGCCTGTCAATCGCAAGCGTATACTGTGTAAGGTCATTGGTACCTATGCTGAAGAAATCAACTTTCGATGCAAGTACATCACTCATCATAACCGCCGCAGGCGTTTCAATCATAATTCCCTGCTCAGGATTGCCGTAACTGATTCCCTGTTCGTCAAGTTCCTTCTTGACTTCATCCACTATTTCATAGATACGGTCGATTTCCCACGCACTTATTATCATAGGATACATTATTGCAATATTTCCGTATGCGCTCGCACGGAATAATGCTCTTAACTGGACCTTGAAAATTTCCGGCCTCGTAAGGCATATCCTGATAGCACGGCATCCCATTGCCGGGTTGTCTTCGTGTTTAAGATTAAAATAATCACACTGCTTGTCTGCACCTATATCAAGGGTTCTTATGATAACCGTCTTGCCCGCCATTGTCTCGGCAACCTGCTTATATATCGCAAACTGCTCTTCTTCGGTAGGAAAATCTTTGCTTTCAAGGTATATGAACTCACTTCTGAAAAGTCCTATACCTCCGGCGTCGTTCTGTATCACCTTCGCCAGATCCTTTATGTTGCCTATATTAGCATAAAGTTTTATCTTCTGTCCGTCAATGGTTACATTTTCCCTGCCCTTAAGGCTGGCCAGAAGCTTCTTCTGTTCATCATCCCTGGCTTTATTTTCACGCATCATCTCAAGCATAGCTTCGTCCGGATTGATATATACAGTGCCCTTGGTTCCATCGACTATCGCAAGGCATCCGTCAATATCATCATCAAGGTCGACCGGGGTATTGACCAAAGCCGGGATGCCCATTGTTCTTGCCAGAATCGCCGTATGGGAATTTGTCGAACCGTGCACGGTAACAAAAGCAAGTACCTTATCCTTATCTAACTGGACAGTTTCAGACGGGGCAAGGTCATCCGCAATAATTATCACCGGTTCATCGCCGGTTAAGTCCGAAGATGAACTGCCGCTCAAAACATTGATTACACGTTCAGATATATCTTTTACATCAGCAGCACGTTCTTTCATATAATCGTCATCCATAGATGCAAACATCCTTGAGAAATTATCTCCGGTTGTTGCAACGGCATACTCTGCATTCACTCCCTGTGACGTTATGATGTTCCTGACCGAATCATTATAATCATCATCTTCAAGCATCATCTGATGAACCTCAAATATTGCCGCATTGGCTTCGCCGACTTCTTTAAGTGCTTTATCATGTAATTCCGCAAGTTCACCAATGCTTTTCTTTCTGGCATCTTCATACCTGGCCAGTTCCGCACCGGTATCACTGACTCTCACGCGCTTTACCTGACGTTCATCCTTGGAAAACAATCTGATTCTGCCGATTGCTATGCCACTATATACACTTTTACCTTCATATACCTTCATAAGCATTCTCCCTATGTCCGGAATTTAAAGATTAGCCTGCATAAACGCGTTTATGGTTTCACACGCTTTATCTTCATCTTCACCGTCAAAAGTAATTGTAACTTCTTCGCCCTTCTTAACGCCAAGGCCCATAATTCCGAAAATCGCTTTGCAATTCATTGCCTTTCCGTCTTTCGCGATTTTAATATCACACGCAAATTCCTTTGCTGCCTTTACCAAAAGTCCTGCCGGACGTGCATGGATTCCTTCCGGATCTGTAATTATATACTTGATTTCTTTCATGAGTTTTTCCTCCTAATTTGTCTTATTTTTCTTTAATATTCCTAAAAGTATCGTAGATACTGCAGTTCCTATCACAAGTGCAAGCAGATACATCAATGGATTGCCCATAACCGGTACTACGAAAATTCCGCCGTGCGGTGCCATAAGAGTACAGTTAAACGCCATTGAAAGCGCTCCTGCCACTCCCGCGCCTATTGCACAAGCCGGGATTACTCTCAGCGGATCTGCCGCTGCATAAGGGATAGCTCCTTCAGTTATGAACGCAAGTCCCATAATAATATTGACCGGACCGGATTGTCTCTCCTGCTTGGTGAATTTCTTTTTGAAGAAAAGTGTGGCAAGGGCTATTGCACACGGCGGAACCATTCCGCCTATCATGACTGATGCCATTATATCATAGTTACCGGCTGCGATTGATGCTGTTCCGAACACATAAGCTGCCTTGTTAAATGGACCGCCCATATCGATTGCCATCATTGCGCCAAGCACAAGTCCGAGTATAATCCTGCTTGCACTTCCCATGCTGTGAAGACCGTTATTCATGGCTGTATTGACAAATCCCATTACCGGTTCTACCGCAAATTTCATTGCAAGTCCCATAAGCAGTATTCCTATAAGTGGATATATGAGTACCGGTGCTATTTTTTCCAACACCTCAGGAAGTTTAGAACATATCTTCATAAGAAGGAGTACTATATATCCTGCTGCAAATCCTGCTACGAGTGCGCCGAGGAATCCCGATGTTCCGTTTGCGGCTATCATTCCGCCTACAAATCCGACTGCAAGAGCAGGTCTGTCCGCAATCGCCATGGCTATAAAACCTGATAGTACCGGCAGCATAAATTTAAAAGCAACATTACCAATTTCATTAAACAAAGCCGCAGCTGATGTTATTGTACCGAAATTAGCTCTTTCGGCTGCAGACAATGAATTTATATCAATGGAGAATCCATCTATCAAAAATGAAAGCGCTATGAGTATACCACCTCCGACAACAAACGGAAGCATATGCGAAACGCCATTCATAAGTTGTGTATAAATCTTATGTCCTATGCCTTTCTTTCCCGATGTCTGCGTTCCGGCGGATACATCTTCGGAAGTATTGCTTTGATATACAGGTGCGTTTCCGGCGATTGCCATATCGATAAGTTCATCTGCCTTGTTAATTCCATCCGAAACCGGACGTTCTATAAGTTTCTTACCGTTAAATCTCTCCATAGGAACCTTGGCGTCAGCTGCCACTATTATACAATCAGCTTCTTCTATATCCTTATCGGTAAGGACGTTCTTGGCTCCTCCGGATCCTCTTGTCTCGATTTTGATGTGACAATTCTTAGCCGCAGCGGCTTTTTCAAGTCCCTCCGCTGCCATATAGGTATGTGCAATACCTGTAGGACACGATGTTACGGCAAGTATTTTTATGGCTCCTTCAGCCGGCTTGTTATTATCTGTAAGCCTCTCGTCAACACTCTTTTTCTCTTCATCTGCCCTGTCTATGATATCCAGGAATTCGTCAACTGTTCCGGCATTGCGCAGGCTCGTCGTAAACTTCTCGTCCATAAGCATCATTGAAAGCTTGCTTAACACATCAAGATGAATATTATCCTCAGTGTCAGGTGCTGCTATAAGAAAAAGCAATGTCACCGGTTCACCGTCAAGCGAATCAAAATCGACTCCGTTCTTAATTACCATTGCTGCGAGGCCAGGCGTATTTACTGAACTGCATTTACCATGCGGGATTGCAATTCCTTCACCAACGCCCGTTGTACTTTCTTCTTCCCTCGCAAACACCTGTCTGCGGTAGCCTTCCACATCATTAAGCCTTCCGGCTGCCTCCATAAGCGCAACTGCATCATTAAGAGCTTCTTCCTTGCTCTTAGGAGCTGCATCAAGAGAAATACTTCTCTTGTCAAGCAAATCTGTAATTCTCATACCTTCGTCCTCCATTTTTATAAAGTTATCTGATCATATACTTTCTTTATCTCTGCTCCGGTTGCAAGGTTCTCAGAGAAAGCACTTGCACTGCCCGCCGCAACACCCATGCAAAAGGCATGTCTGTAATCATGTTTCTCCATATAACCTGCCATAAATCCGGCAACCATCGAATCTCCTGCACCTACTCCGTTAATCAGCTTACCTTTCGGAGCCTCTGTTTCAAGTACCTGTCCATCTTCAGCCACGAGCACCGCACCTTCACCAGCCATTGATACAAGGACATTGACAGCTCCCATTTCCTGAAGTTTCTTTGCATACGGTATAACCGATTTTCTGCTTGTAAGTTCCACACCGAATATCTCTCCAAGTTCGTAATTATTCGGCTTGATAAGGAACGGTTTATACGGAAGCACCTTCATAAGAAGTTCTCTCGTCGCATCTACTGCGATAATGACGCCTCTTCCTTCAAGTGCCTGCATTATTTTCTCATAAGCATCATCGCCCATCCCTGCAGGAATGCTTCCGGAAAGGAACAATATATCTCCTTCCTTAAGCTCATCAAGTCTGTCCATAAGCATCTTAACCTGTTCTTTACCGATATCGGGGCCACGGCCGTTAATCTCCGTTCCTTCTATTGTGCTTAATTTCAGATTAATTCTTGAAAATCCGTCATCCAGTCGTATGAATCCATTATTGACACCCAGTCCGCTTAATCTTCGTATTATTTCATCACCGGTAAATCCGGCTACAAATCCAAGCGCCGTGTTCGGTATTCCCAGATTCATAAGGACTGTCGATACATTGATGCCCTTACCTCCCGGAAGAATTTTCTCGGAATCCGTTCTGTTGGTAATTCCGGTCTTAAAATCCTTTACCGAAACGATATAATCCAATGACGGGTTAAATGTTACTGTGTAAATCACTTGTATTACCTCCTCCGTTCTTGATAACACAAGTATACCGTCAAATTCATTCAAAGTCAATCATTTTCTCTCATTTTTTGAACATTTTTTATTATTTATGGTTTTGAATGACTTTTTTTGACCGTTTTTGCCGTAAAAAAGCAAAAAAATACGCCTGTCACCATAATGTGACAGACGCATTTATATAATAAGCTGAAAAAGGGACTCGAACCCTCGACCTGCTGATTACGAATCAGCTGCTCTACCAACTGAGCTATTTCAGCATGCACAAGCACGAAAAATATAATAACATTATTTGCGCGAATTGTAAATAGCCAAAATAATTTATCTTTCACTTTTCTTATTGTTGTTTCCAATAGCGGCAAGAAAACGTTCTTCTATATGATCTATCATAAGTGATATTTTTCTGCGTGACGTTCCGCTTGCAAACGGCACGAATCCTCCCGCCATCTCAGCATGACCTCCGCCGCCTCCAATATCAGAAAGTGCATCATTGGTAACAATTCCGGCATTTATCTCTCCGATACTTCTGACAGAGAGCTTTATGCCGTCATCCCTTATTGAATATACAACAGAAAAATCAATTTCAACAAGGTCAAGCATAAAATCAGATATGCTGGCAATAAGAGCCTCCGGGCAATTATATCCGGTATTGGCAAAACTGATATTATCATATATCTTAATACTGTTTATTGCATTGGCATATGCCTTAAGGTCCTCAAATTTCAGTGAACAATGCTCAAGCGAACTTATAAGTTCCATATCGCACATCCCGTAAAGCTGCTGATAAACATCGATATCAGCCTGGGATACTCCTCTCGATAATCCCATGGTGTCGCTCTTAATTCCGAATATAAGTGCCGTAGCAACACTCTTATCCATCTGTATGTCATTTTCCAGGTAATATTGCGCAATTATCGTGGCACATGCACCATATTCCGGTCTGATATCCGCATATCTGTAATCATTTGTGTTGCAGTTTTCAAATGACGGGTGATGGTCTATGCATATTATCTCATTGCCCGGAGAATCAACAATATTGGAATTGCCTTTCTGCGAATCCACCAGGATGATTTCATCATTCTCACACATACCATTGATTGAATCAAGATCTATAAGTTCAATCCCCAATTTGTTTACAAAACCATTCGTGCTGAACCGTTCTATTTTACCCTTGTAACAGATTGATGATTTTATATCATAATGTTTAAGGAGTTTGGATAAGCCAAATGCACTTGCTATCGCATCCGGATCCGGAAAATTATGAGTCTGTATATAAACCATGTCCCCTTTGATATTTCTGACTATCTCTTCAAAACGGTTCATTGCAAATCCTCGCATCCACGATATTTTATGGAAATATTCTACAGCAACACCGAACTATTTTCAATATTTTTCATAAAATATTATATCACAAGCATATAATTATAGGTTTTAAGGAGGAAAAATGAGCACTGCCCTTTCTTTGAAAAATATTTCCTACTCATATCACACGGTACAAGGTGAAACCTGTGCTCTCAAGGATATATCGCTTGATATTCCGAAAGGCAGTTTCGTGTCTGTCGTAGGGCCGTCCGGGTGTGGCAAATCCACCCTTTTATCCATTATAGCCGGAATAATCCGGCCGGATTCCGGACGCATATTGATAAACGGCCGCGATATAAGTCCCGGTAACGATTCGATCGGATATATGCTCCAACATGACCATTTATTTGAATGGCGGTCAATTTACGGCAATGTGATGCTGGGTCTTGAAATAAAACGCAGGAAAAAAACGGACGGCACCTCTTATGTCGATGAACTTCTTAAGCGATACGGTCTGGGTGAATTCAAAGCATCCAGGCCGTCTGAACTTTCAGGAGGCATGCGTCAGCGCGCAGCTTTAATCAGGACTCTCGCACTTGAACCTGAGATTCTGCTTCTGGATGAACCGTTTTCGGCGCTTGATTACCAGACCAGACTCACTGTATGTGATGATATATATTCAATCATCAAAAAGGAACACAAGACCGCCGTGTTAGTAACGCATGATTTGTCGGAGGCAATTTCAGTCGGAGATACCGTATATGTATTAAGCAGGCGTCCGGGCCGGATTGCACGTTCGGTTTCCGTCGATTTTCCGGCAGACCTGACACCTCTCATGCGCAGAAATGCACCTGAATTCAAGGATTATTTCAATATATTATGGAAGGAGCTTAACGAAAATGGATAAAATAATTTCCCAAAGCCAGCTAAGATACCTGAAAAGCCGTAAAAGACAACACTTCTGCATTATTATCATGCGCACACTGATTCTGGTTCTGTTGATCGGCGGATGGGAACTATGCGCGGACATCGGCGTACTCAATTCTTTTGTATTCAGCAGTCCTTCAAGAATTATCAGATGTTTTACCGATATGGCCGGAACAGGCATAATATGGAAGCATCTGTGGGTAACCGTTTACGAAACTCTCATATGTTTCTCCATCGTAATTGCGGCAGGCATGCTATGCGCAATGTTAATGTGGCGGTTCCGGATGGTTTTCAAAATTGCAGAACCATATATTGTGCTCTTGAACAGTCTGCCCAAATCGGCGCTCGCACCGGTTCTCATAGTATGGCTCGGCAACAATGTAAAAACCATTATCGTCGCTGCGGTTTCCGTTGCCATATTCGGTGCTGTTTTAAGCATATATACTGCCTTCATCGAAACAGACCCGGAAAAAATCAAATTAATCCGTACCCTCGGTGGCAAGAGACGGCATATTCTCACCAAACTGGTCATACCATCTTCAATACCAACAATAATCAATACGATGAAAGTAAATCTCGGTCTTTCGCTTGTAGGTGTGATTATTGGTGAATTTCTGGCGGCCGACAGCGGTCTTGGTTATCTGATAATATACGGAAGTCAGGTTTTCAAAATGGACTGGGTTCTTATGTCAATTGTGATATTGTGCATTTTATCGGGAGTTCTGTATAAATTAATAAACATTCTCGAAAAGAAGGCCGGACATTCAAGCTGATCTTAATGTACAAAAAGGGAGACACCCTCTGTGAAAGTGTCTCCGGTACATATCTGTTATGTTTTTCTTTTTATTGTTTCATCGGATCATTCATCTGTTTCTTATGGCATCAACAGGTTTCTTTGATGCTATCTTCTTCACCGGTATAAAACTTGCCGCTGCCGCAACAAAAATACTCAGAACAAGTATCAGCAGAATCTGTCTCGGTCCGAATGTCAGAAGACTTATAAGTACGCCAAGATCTTTTCTTATGTAATTATTGATAATCATCGTAACTGCAAACACACCGGCTGCCGAGAGCACGAAATTAATCATTGCAATTATGAAGCTTTCAGAGAAAAATATCCTGAATACATCATTACTTCTCGAACCGATAGCCCTCAGTATACCAATTTCCTGTTTCTTGTGCGCAACGCTGGTTGCGATAAAGTTTGCCAACATTACAGTTGCAAATACCGCAAAGCCGATTCCGATATACATAAATACCTTAGCTAACTTCTTCAATATTGTATTCACGGTATCAAGTTCATATGTTGTGCTGTTCTGAATCTCATATCTTATATCGCTGTTTTCACGGTAACTGTAACTTACAACTTTCATTACATCCGCTTTAGTCTGAGGCATTACACCGACAACATAATTATATTCTCCGATCTGCTTCGGATCTGTAAGTTCATTGACTCTGTTGGTGTCAGATACTATAAATGACGATGTTTTGGCATAAATGCTGTCATCTTTGACTATACCAACAATTTTATACCCGTCATACACCTCGTAGCTGCCATCATAACCGTTAATCCAGAGTTTCAGGTTTATATCTTTAAGATTGTCTGCCACACTTGTGATATCCGTATTCTCTATCGAATCGATATTAAGCGATGAAAATGTCACAATTATTTCTTTATCACCAAGCTCCTTCTTCTCTCCGTCCGTCCAGACTATATCTTCCTTAGGCACATCCTCAAAATGCACTATGCTCTCATTCGACCACAGGTTATACCCGTCATCCGTAGCATCAAGTCCGATTATTGCATTAATAGGTATAAGCTTAGGTTCATTCTGAATCATTTTATCAAGGTGTCCGTCACCGACCATTGCCGTTCCGGCAAGTCCGTATCCGGTTTCATAACTGAATTCATTATATAATGCATAATTAACAAGAGCATCGGCAGTTGACTGCCCTTCTTTCTTCTTGATAAGCGATTCGTACCTGTCCAGATTAAGTCCGGTGTCAACAATACCGGTTATTGTGTATTCTTCATCTTTAAGCTTAAGCGTCTTACCGATAAGATCATCATACTTCTCAATTTTGTCAGCTTTCTGACTGTTATCCTGCCGGTATCCTCCTATCTTAAATGATTCAAAAACATATTCGCTTACCGCAAGCTCGTTCTTGTTTCCATCCGGAAGTTTTCCTGCTGCAAGCTTAACATTCAGTTTATTCATCTTATCATTATCAATTTCGGTAAATCCACTGAAGCTCCGTGCATATATATTGAACTCTGTTTCGGTAAATTTGGCTTCCGGATCGTAGTATGAGCCTAAATCTATCGAACTTATCGGACTGAATACACCGCTGAACGGAATATTTAAATCCTGTTCCATCTGCTGCACTTCTTCTTTGCTTATCTTATAGTTTCCGCTATTCCACCAGTAATCGTTACCACCGTCAGTGCTCTTAACGCTCTTTGAATAAGCAAGATATTTAACACCACTGTCAATAAGTGAATTGGTGCATACCTTTATATGATTGTATGAACCAAATGTATCTGCCAGTCCGAAAAGTCCGAAGGCCTGACACGACAGCAGAATAGTTATGATAAGACGGATTTTCTTATATTTTAATCCGCTTGCACCGATTTTAAAGGCATTCTTAAGAGGCAGTTTTGACTTGATAAGCTTGAATGCCGAACCATCCTGTTTCTTTATTTTATTCTGGTCGGTTGCCGTGAAACGCTTGCTGTTTATACGATTTTTTCCAAGCCTCAATGTTACCTGTCCACTTCCGAGTCTGTCTATATAATCATTGATTGCCAGTCTGTCTTCCTCCGTAAGATGGTAACCTGAAGCTATCCTGACCATGTCATTATCATATATAATATTATCTTCCTGTTCCGCTTCTTCACTATCTCCCGAATATTCCACATCACTTATAACGTGGCCGTCAGCCAGCTCAATTATCCTGTCGGCATATTGTTCGGAAAATTCCCTGTCATGGGATACAATTATCACAAGTTTATCGCGCGAAAGTTTCTTTAATGTATCAAAAATCTGTCTTCCCGTATTGGAATCAAGCGCGCCTGTCGGCTCATCAGCCATTATGATCTCAGGGTTCTTGATAAGCGCTCTCGCTATGGCTACTCTCTGTTTCTGTCCTCCCGAGAGTTCGTTAGGTTTACGGTCTCCGTATCCTTCAAGGTCAACTTCCCTCAAAATATTATTTATCTCTTCGTCCGTCGCCTTGCGTCCCTGCAATTCTATAGCAAGGGCAATATTGGCTCCAACCGAAAATTCATCAAGTATATTATATTCCTGAAAAATAAATCCGACGTAAGTATTCCTGTATGAATCAAAATACTGCTGCTTGAAATCTTTTGATGACACGCCTTTAATAATTATCTCACCCGAATCATATTTATCGAGTCCTCCGAGAAGATTCAGCAATGTAGATTTTCCGCTTCCCGACTTTCCGAGAAGAAATACCATTCCCTTCTCAGGAAATCTTAATGATATCCCGTCGAGAGCTTTGACCGGTACGCCCTTCTTAGGCTTATATACTTTGCACAGATTAATTGCCTCTAACATAAATCCTCCTTCATATCGCAAACTGTACTATGTCAACTAATACAGTTAGTATGATATCATCTTTATAATCTCATGTCAACAAAAAAAGAGACTGTCGTACAGCATCTCAACATAAATGAGATTCCGCATTACAGTCTCTTTATAAAAATATTTCCAAAAAGTGCTTATGCAGCTCTATACTGTTTGATATTCTGTTCAAAATCACTTCCCGGATCACCGTAAGTTACCAATTCAAGCATTTTGTTCAGTCCAAGTGAAATCACTCCAAGAATCGAACATGCATCAACAACAATGCTTCCGCACTTAATATCCGCGTTGCATCCCGTTTTGCCCATCATGTTCACAAAATTGATAACATCTTGCTGACTGTTAAGTTTAACCATATATGTATTCATACATATCATCCTTTCTTACACACGCTATGATTTACACTGCTGTGATACAACTTCTTCAATCGTATGAATTATATGATTTTGATATTATAAATTCAATAGGAAATTATCGACACGCCGCGACAAGATACAACACGCATAATCTTATTGTCAAAAGACTTCCCAATGAGGATAATACTTAAACCACGCTCTGGCAACGATTTCATCCGATGTCACATCCTTATATGTCCATCTTCTGGCGTCATTGGATATGGTCCGGTTATCTCCCATTACAAAATAGGCATTTTCCGGAACTTTATACGGTCCAAAACTGTTCATGTATACGCCATCCGGAAGATATGTCTCCTCATACGGTATATCATTTATATATACCATATTATCCGTAATTTGTATGGTATCTCCGGGCAGGCCGATTATACGCTTGATTAAAAGCTGCTCATCTTCATCATCATAACATTTATGTCTGAATATAATAACATCTCCACGTTTCGGTTCCGCAAACAAATATGCCATGCGGAATCCCATAAGTCTGTCTTCCGATTCGATAAGAGGAGCCATTGAGCGCGTAGGAATATTAGCATTGATTACAACAAATCTGCTGACGACTATATATATCAGAACAGCGGTTGCAACCGCGATTAAATATCCAAAAATATTACGAACTGCCGATACTGCCTTAGACTCAGGCTGTTGTGCTTCAACAACTTCAGGCTGTGCATCCGCATCCGGCTGCACAGCCTTACAATCATCATCAATATTAACTTCAATCCACTCAAATTCTATAACAGAATCATTGTCTGATTTCATTAAATACCTCTGCTTACTTAGTCAGAAGTTCCATTATTCTGTTACTTCTGGCAATAAATGCTGTCATTCTCTCAGGTGCTACCTGACCGTGTCCTACCATAGCCAGATCATACAACTGTTCACAGAACATTGTAACATTATCACTCTCAGGGTTGTCAAGTATATATTTAACCAGAACATTGTTAAGGTTAAGTACAAGAGTCTCGCCCTGTGCGCCGTACATCTCCGGATCCATTCCGGACATACCGTACATCTTCATCATGTCGGCCATTCTCTTGGAATCTTCGTTGATTGTTATCATAGAAGAAACTTCTGCATCTTTGAGTTTCTCGGCTTTAACCTGAAGGTTATCCTTGCCAAGTGCCTTCTTAAATATTTCGGAAAGCTTGTCATTATCGGCCTTAAGAGCTTCTTTAGCCTCTTCGCTGTCATCCGCATCATCCTTAAAAATCTCGGAAAGATCGGAATCTATGCTTAAGAACTTAAGGTTCTCATTCTTCTGCTCAAGATGTGTGATGAACGGCTGGTCAATATTATGTTTAAGAATAACCGCATCCATTCCCTGGTCCTTGAACATCTTAATATACTGACCCTGTTCAATTTCATCTTTAACATAGAATACAGTATTCTCATGTTTCTCTTTATTCTCTTCAAGGCACTCCGGCAGGGTAAGATACTTGCCGTCAAGATTCTTGAACAGGATGTAATCATTCATCTTTTCACAGAACTTGTCATCTTTAAGACATCCGAATTTAATAAACGGACTTATGTCATCCCAGTATTTCTCGTAGCTTTCCTTATCTGTCTTACACATTCCCGAAAGCTTGTCCGCCACTTTCTTCGTAATATAATCTGATATTTTCTTAACAAATCCGTCATTCTGAAGCGCACTTCTTGATACATTGAGCGGAAGATCCGGACAATCAATTACGCCCTTTAATAACATAAGAAATTCAGGAATAACTTCTTTAATATTATCCGCTACGAATACCTGATTATTGTAAAGTTTAATAACACCTTCAGCGCTCTCGAACTCAATATTGATCTTAGGAAAATAAAGTATACCCTTTAAGTTAAACGGATAATCCATATTCAGATGTATCCAGAATAACGGCTCCTTGTAATCGTGGAATACCTTGCGGTAGAAATCCTTGTATTCATCATCCGTACATTCGTTAGGATGCTTCGTCCAAAGCGGATGTATATCATTAAGCGGAACCGGTCTCTTCTTAATCTTATATCTCTCACTTGCAGGCTTGGTCTCAACAGTCTTCTTGTTACCGTCTTCGTCCTCAACTTCCTCGGTCTTAGCCTCTTCCACAACCGTTTCAATAATGGTATCGGTATCACGAAGGTCATCTTTCTCAATCATCTCCGTCTTCTCTTCTGTGTCGTCTGCATTATCAAGATATATCTCATAAGGCATAAATGAACAGTACTTCTCGATTACTTCACGAGCCCTGTATTCATTAGCAAATTCAGTACAATCATCATTAAGGTACAAAGTAATCTGCGTACCGGCTTCTGTCTTATCGCCATCCGTCATATCATATTCCGTACCGCCGTCGCATTCCCAATGCGTTGCCACAGCATCTGCCTTATATGACAGCGTATCTATTGCCACACGGTCGGCAACCATAAATGCCGAATAAAAACCAAGTCCGAAATGTCCTATAATCTGGTCTTCATTAGCCTTGTCCTTATATTTCTCAAGGAATGCTTCCGCACCCGAGAAAGCTATCTGGTTAATATATTCGTTAACTTCTCCGGCAGTCATACCGAGTCCGTTATCGGTAAATGTAATAGTCTTCTCCTTAGAGCTTACGCTTACCTTAATGACCGGCTTATAGTCCTCAGGAAGTTCATATTCACCCATAAGGCTTAACTTCTTAAGCTTGGTAATAGCATCACATCCGTTAGATATAAGCTCTCTAAAGAAAATATCGTGATCAGAATACATCCATTTCTTAATTATAGGGAATATATTCTCACTGTTAATTGACAGATTTCCATGTTCCTGTGCCATAATAACCAACTCCTTTAATAAAAAAAATCTTTCTGAAAGATATAGTAATACCAATCTTTCAGAAAGTCAAGGAAAAATTAGCACTCATTTCTATTGAGTGCTAACAAAATATTCATTATATATTTCATACAGCTTTCCGGTTCCGGGAATTACCTCGTCCATCGGCGTATTTTCCCAGAAACGCTTATTAAATTCCGTAGAACTTTTCTCAAGACGAGCTGCATACTGGTCCGAGAAAACCTTCATGCGTCTCGATAAAATAATTTCGGCACTCCTCTTATCATAATCACTCTCGACATTATCATTGACGCACTTGATTATATAATATCCGATATCGGTTTCAACAATACTGCTAATTTCTCCTACCTCAAGCTTAAATGCCGCATTCTCGAATTCTTCAAGGTATTCTCCTCGTCCGAATTCAAGCGTATATTGCGAATCATCACTGTTCTCCCTGGCAAGTGCCGCGAAATCGGTACCATCATCCGTTTGGGAAAGCAATGATTGCACCCGCTTATATGCACGCGAAACATCAGCCTGACTAAGTTCTGTTCTCACACCGTCATCATCATACTCAACAGTCGCAACATAAATATACTGAACATTAATAACCCTTGCCTCATCCTCGCTGACCTCGGTATCCACTGTATCGGTAATCGTATAAAATGCTTTCTGTGCCATCCTTAAAGATGTATAGAAGTCTTCCACATCAGATTTATCAATTGTCCCATTACCATCATAACCGGTCATATACTCATCCGCTGCTTTAGCAATCATATCGCAGTCTTCATCCGTGAGTCTTATGGAAAAATCGTCCGCAAAATCTTCAAGAACAGCTATCTGTTCCAGTGTATCGCGGACATTGTTCTTGACATATTGCTCTGCGGTCATGCCTTCAATCTTCTCACTCCATACTTCTGAATCGAATGTTTTCTCATAAGAGCACCTGAGTTCTCCGAGCAGCAGCATCGCCTCATCCATGCTTATCTTACGGCCGTTAATAACCGCAAATGTACTCCGCTTAAGTCCTGTCGTAAACTGCACTCTGGCACATCCTGCACATATGGTCATAAGGCACACAAGACAGACACATATCATTATTCTGAAATGTCTACGCTTCAACATACAGATACCTTCCGTCAGGAAGTGCAAATACCTCAAGGGCATCGCTCACATCTTCATAATCACTTATATCTATTCCTTCATCCTTCATATATTCAAGGAGTTCTTTCTTATCATCAAACACCTGAGCCATGCATTCCTCAAGAAAATCAATGGCCTCATCAATATCAGCCACTACTTGTTTCGGAAACAGCTGCTCCTGGTTCTCATAAAATACTTCTGCACAAATATTATCGATTTCACTCATATTTCTGTCCTCACATTTTCTTAATCTCATGTATCAGCCGTGATACCGGAAGCCCGACAACATTATTGTAATCTCCGTTTATTCCAAGGATATATGCCGCAAAGAATCCCTGTATGCCATATGCACCGGCCTTATCCATGCTCTCACCGCAGGACAGATATTCTTCTATCTCTTCATCAGACATCGGATATACCCTGACCCCGGTTACTTCAGAAAAACACACTTCACGATCTTTGCCTATAATATCTACACCTGTGATCACATTGTGTTCCCTTCCCCGGATAAGCTTAATCATATCGAAGGCTTCTTCATATGAATGAGGTTTCCCAAGAATTCGCCCATCCACCGCTACGACCGTATCCGCGCCTATTACCAACGTATTGCCGTCCGTTCCGGACAGCCTGTCAAATACATCATGTGCCTTATCGGATGCCAGCTGTCTGACTATTCTTTCAGGGCTTATCTCTCTTATAATCTCTTCACGTTCTGAAGGAATGACCTCACATTCCACACCTATCTGTTCAAGCAGTGCAAGTCTTCTCGGTGATGCTGAAGCCAGTACTATCTTCGTATCCTTGATATTCATAACATTCTCCATTTATGTTGTACGGAATATTATATATTGTATCAAAGCGGGACAGCTTTTACAACCCTTTTATGGGTTCTGTGAGACATCTATAGCTGTCACATCAACGCCCCTGTTCTCAACCGGCGTTGAGAATACTATCTGGGTACTTGTCCTTCCGAATTTCTGAAGTCTTCCAATGAACGAGTCCAGAATCATTGTATCAGAAAAAGCAACTTTAATAAGCATTGAGAAATCACCTGTCACGCAGTTACATTCCAGCACATTTGGACACGCCTTTATAAAAGGATAAAATTCCTCCTTCTGTGCCGGTATTATCTCAAGATTAATAAAAGCCGTAATATGATATCCAAGCTTTGTCTGATTAATTCTGGCTGTATATCCGGAAATTATATTTTCTTTCTCAAGCCTCTCAATCCTCGCAGATACCGCCGGTGATGATAAAAATACATGTTCCGCCAGTGTCTTAAGCGGGGTCCTTGCATTCTGCTGCAAAAGTGTAATTATTTTCTTATCGATTTCATCCATATATGTGCCTCCTTGGGTCTTTACAAAAAAAACACCTACTGCGCCTT
>OHSM01000093.1_pt1 | contig 52619 bp, 44 predicted proteins | sample 1578671 | NCBI WGS metagenome assembly OHSM01 (sample SAMEA3879591, study PRJEB24766) | human gut metagenome | biome: human-associated habitat; feature: feces | place: USA | collected 1985/1987 | reverse complement strand
CGGGTGCGGCTTCCTCGTCAATGATGAAGTTTTCGTCCTCGTCCATGAGGTAGCCGTACACGGGTTTGCTCGTAACAGGCTTGCCGCTCATGCCTTTTGACCGTTTTACAGCTTTGATTTTCTTACTCGTATCTCTCACCAGCCATTCGTTGAAAATGTTCCGCAGAGGGGCAAAATCATTGTCGCCCTGTGCGCTGTCTACTCCATCGTTGATGGCGATAAAGCGGACTCCTTTTTGTGGGAAAATCATCTCGGTATACATTCCCACCTGCAGGTAGTTTCGCCCTAACCGTGACATATCCTTTACGATAACGGTAGCCACTTTCCCGGCTTCAATGTCCGCAAGCATGGATTGAAAGCCCGGTCTTTGGAAGTTCGCACCAGAATAGCCATCGTCCGTGTACCAGCGCAGATTGGAAAAGCCGTTCTGCTTTGCGTAGGTTTCAAGGATACGCTTCTGGTTGGAAATGGAATTACTTTCGCCTTGCAGCTCGTCCTCATGGGATAGTCTTGGATAAAGGGCAGTGATTTTCTGGGTGGTCTGTCTTAACATAAAATCCTCCGTTTCCGACAGCCAGCCCCACTATTCCGTATTTCGATTATACCACATGGGGCGGCTGTCTGTATAGCGGCTTCTGCTTCTTTACCGCCTGTCAAAATGACGATTTTTTACTGTGCGGCTTGTAGCGTTAGGGCGAAAGCTGGGCTTTGTGTCCTGCGGCGGCTTCCGCCTCCAGCACTTTCATCATCTTATCGGCTGCGGTGTCGGTGGTATCTTTTTTGAAAAAGCCGGAAACGACAAGGACGGTGTTGCCCATGCGGATCTCTGTCACGCAGTCCGGGCGGCGTTCCGGGGTGGTGTTCTGCTTGTTCTCTGCCATAGGCAACTCCTTTCATTTCATCAATTCTTTTAGTCTGTTCAGCTTGGCTTGCGCCGTTTCACGGCGGAAGTTCTCTCCCGTAAAGAGGATAGGGGCGCACATTTCCAAAAGGCGGTCATAAATCCGGGCATGGGCGGTGTCCAGCGGATTTTGCAGGCTGTCCAATGTCAGATTGGTGGTAACGATTAAGGGCTTGCGGCTGCGGTAGCGGCTGTCAATCACATTGTAGACCTGTTCTAAACCGTACTCTGTGCCGCGCTCCATTCCAAAATCATCAATGATAAGCAGAGGAAAACGGCAAAGACGCTCGATATACTCGTTGCGCCCCTCAAAGCTGGCGGTCAGGTCATTCAAAATCGCAGAGAAGTTCGTCATGCGGACAGCGACTTCCTGCTCCATGAGGGCATTAGCGATACACCCGGCAAAATAGCTTTTTCCTGTGCCGACCTTGCCCCATAGCAGATAGCCGATATTTTCCTCGCGCATGATTTCCCAATGCTCCACATAGAAGTGTGCAATCTCCATTTGCGGGCATTTCCCGTTGTCGTTGGCGAAAGTCCATTCCTGCATGGTAGGATTGGTAAATCCCCGGCGTTTCAAGTCCTCCACGGTGTCAAGGTGCTTTCTGCGCTGTTCGGCGGCTTCACGCTCCAAACGCTGGGCTTTCTGGCAGTCACATTCTGCCGGGTGGCGGTCACGCCCAAACAGGGCGGCTTGCTTTTCCGGGAAGTAGGCTTCTTTCGGAGTGTGACACTTGCCGCAGTAAAGCAGTCCGTCCTCGCCCGTGTAGTCCTCCGGCTGTGGGGTAACAGCCGCCATATTCAAAACTCGTTCTGTAAACAGATTACTCATAAGCTCTCGCCCTCCTTGCAGGCGTATTCGGGTATGCCCTGTTTCGGGGCAGCCTTTGCGGTATCGTCTGCCGCCCATCTGCGGATAGTGGCGGCGTGGTTTTTATATTTCTTGCCCGTGGACGCGATATAGCCGGAAAGCCGCTCAATGTAGTACGCCCATTTTTCGGGCAGCTCCGCTTGCAGTTCGGAAAGCTCCGTATCAGTCAGAAATACATTCTCATATCTGCCATAGCTGCGGGCGATGGCTTGTCCCTTTAACTCTCCCTCTTTTTCTAACTCTATATCTATCTCTTTCTTTATCTCTATCTCTGGTGGACGAATGTCGGACAAATGTCCGCCGTTTGTCCGGGGTGGTGGCAAAGCCTTGTTTGCAAGCCTTGCCGCCCGTTTTCGCTCCGCTTCGGTAGAGGATTGCCCTATCATCAGTTCAATATCGGTCATGTAGAGCAAGCCGCCGTGTAGCTGCTCCACAAGCCCCAACTGCTGAAAAATCCCTAACGCCCGTTCCACCGGGCCTACCTGCTGACGGGTAAGAGTGGCGATCATCTGTGCTGTGTAAGGGATATTCTCGTCAAGCTGCAACTTGCCGCCGTTTTTCAGCGATTTTAAGTACAGCTTCAAGAGAATGTTGGAATAGAGAATACCGTCCGGCATACTCTCCAACAGCACGATAGCGTCATCATCAAAATAGCTTTCTTTCAGTTTGAGGTAGTAATATTTGCGGTTATCTGCCATAGGCGGTGTCCTCCTTTGGTTTCCAACGCTTGGAGTAATACCGGTGGCAGAGGATAATCACGGCTCGGAAACTCTGCTTGCAATCGTGGGTGCAGCCCCGGCAAAGGTCATTATAGGTAATTCGGTTTCGGTGGTTGAGGAAAAAGCTCCATTCAAGCCGCCGTTTGTTGCTCATGCGTGGCATTGGTACGCTCCTTTCTGCCGTTTCCGTGGGTATCACGGATAGGGCTGGAAAACTGTATCTTCTCGGTATCATTTTCGGGGATTTTTTGCCCTGTACGCCCTGTTTTGAGGTCGGGGAGTATTGCGGATAGGGGTAAGGGCATATCCCTGTTTTTGTTTGGTTTCGGTATCATTTCGGGGCGGTTTTTAACGCTCCTGTTCATGCTTTTTCTGTCGGCTCGGCTCGCCGTGGTGCATTTGGGAAAGATTGCTTTTCATGGTCTGCAATTCCCGGACACGCTCTTTATTTGCCCGGTACTCGTTGTAAAGGGCGTTCTTCTCGGCGGTAAGCTGCTCGATTTCAGCCTGCAACGATTTATAGGTGGGCAGCTTGGTAATGCCTTTTTGCCGAAAATATCTTACGGCTGCGTCTGCTATGATAAAGTCGCTTTCATGCTTTTCCCGGTAGGCTTTGCGTGCCTTATCGGTTTTCTGCTTTTTCAATCCGTCACGCACATCTCTTGTCTTGGCATAGGCAAGCACCTGTTTCTGCAAGTCCTTTTTCTCACGGATAGCCGTTTCAATGGGCTTCAGCTTGGCGGTGCTGCTGTGTAAATCCGCATTGGCAGACACAAGGGCTGCGTCCAGTTCATCCGGGGTAAAGCCGTATTGCTCCATAGCGGCAACGGTAGCCGCCATCTGTTTGAGATTATGGACAGCCGCCCAACGGTCATAGCCGATACCTTTTCCCTCGGCTCGCTTCGCCGCACGGTCAACCATTCTCTGAATGTTGCCTGTCGGGGCGATTTTCTGCGTTTTTCCTCGCTCTGTGCGGTTTGTTTCAGCGGTATGGTATTCGGGTATGGGTGCGGTCTTTTCGGCGGCTCTGTGGGCGTTCTGCTCCAAAAGGGCAAGAACGGCGGCACGGTCAAAATCATCTCCCAATTTTCGGGCAGTAATGGGTTTCGTCCTGTCCGGGGTAAGGTAGGACAACCGCCCTCGGCTCTCTTTGACGATCACACCCTGCCGCAGAAGTAAAGCGGAAAACTCGTCAAAGGTAGTAGCTTCGCTCATGGCGTTCCGTATGGTCTGCCGTAGCTTCGCCTTGTCGGTTTCAAACTTGGTCTGCTTTACAGGCTGCCCCTCGGCTGCAAGGGTGGCATTTTCCTTGTCAAGTTTGGCTTGTCCTTTCTTCTGCGCCCAATACTCACGCTCGGTAATGCGGTTTTTACTGCCTTGGAGCAGGTCGATTTGATAGAGATTTTCCCGGTGGCACATCTCCATGACCTCGGCTTTGAAGTATTCCATCGCCGCGTCTGTGCAGCGGTGTTTGCACCCGGCGCGGGTGTCTGCCGGTCTGTCCATATAGGGCAAGAATGGAACTTCGGCTATCCGCAGAGAATTGATAACGATATGCACATGGATATTGCCGCTGTGGTTGTGTCCGTCCGGGTGGGTGCAGACAATGGCTTGGTGTCCGGGAAACTGCTTCCGGCAAAATTCCTCGCCCAACGCCTGCGCCCGGTCTACGGTCAAACCGTTGTCCACCGCGTCCCGTGGGTCAAAGCTGATAATGTAGTGGTGGCTTTTTACATCTTCCCGCTTCTGGTTCTTCCCATAGCGGAGATTGGAGCGCATACAGGCAACGGCAAAATCCTCGTCGCCGCAGTTCAGCGTGGCTATTCGATAGTCCTCCCTGAGCATGAGCCGCCCGTTTTCATCAAGGGTGGGCTTCATGGTAAACTCGTCATGTTCAAAGGTGAGGTACTGCTCGGCTGCGCCATAGTCCGCATTTTTAGAGCTGATATGTTTGAATGTTGCCAACAGCGTCACCTACCTTTCGCAGGACTTCAAACTTCAAGGCAGCAAGGTCAGAAATGGCGGCGCGGACTTCAACGGACAGGGCGTTGTATGGTGTGCCGTACTCGTTGAGGGCGCGGGCAATCTGATTGAGGTTGCCACCGATTTTTCCGTATTCGGCGGTCAGCCTGCCAACGGCGGACAACAGTTCATCATTGACCGGGGAAACGGTAACGATGGGGCGAATGGTCGCCCGTGTAATGGCTTGCCGGATAAATTCGGCTTGGCTCATGTCATAGTGTTTCAGCCGCTCGGTAAAGTCGGCGTATTCTTCCTCGGTCATGCGGGTTTTGACCACATGGCAGCGGTGGGGCGTGTTGTATTTTTTCTTCAAGCGTTGACCTCCTTTCTCGCCCGACAGGGCGCATGAGCAGGGTTTGGGGAAGGCACTCCCCAACAAGATTTACCAAAGGGGGCAAAACCGCAGATATGCGGATTTTGGCACCGTGGTAGAATCTTGCTCTAAAAAACTACCGCTTTCCTCGGCGGCTCTGGTTTGCGGATATACTGGCTTGCTCCACCAATATAGCGATTGCGGCGGCGTGTTCTGCCCGCTGTTCACCACTACAACGGTGAAAAGGGGGCGTTTTGGCAAACGCAGCGAAAATTTTTTTATTTTCCCTGTCTGCTCCCTACAACAATCCGGCGGTGTGGTTTGCCAAAGATTTTTGAAAATGGGCGCAAAAAAAGCAGTAAACCTTTTCAAGATTTACTGCTTATCTGCCGCTGTGATGGGCGGCGGTATTAAATTGTCAGCCGTTTTTCAAATGGAATTTATCTGCAATCGCTTTCTTTCTGCTTTCCAATTCCTTTTCTGTAATCTTCCATAATCCTAACGCAATGATCTGCTATCTTTTGCATTCCGAGTTCTTCAAAAAAGGCAATTTGTATTTTCATCAGTTCTTCACAAACAGTCAACTTCTGCTCATCCATATTGCTAATAGCAAGCCATGGGAACGCTTTATATTTCTTAGTGTCCCCAATGAGAAAATTGTACCCTATCAACTCATTTTCACGGAAAACGAAATAGAATTGTGGGCCTGAACCTGGAACTGACTTTTCCATAATTTGCTGCATTGTTTTCACGCCGCCGTATGCCGGAAAAAAACCTATTCGCTCAAGAGCATTTAATATGTCAATCCTTTTATCTGTGGGTATGTCTCTATAATTGATAATCTGTTCCATTTGCTCTACCCTCATTGAAGTTTAATTTGTCAGGCTCTAATTATACAACTTTTCTGTTTAGCGGTCAAAGCGGAACTTCAACAGGCTTTCTATCAGTTGCCTGACGATATGCTCCTGCATATCCGTGTTAATCTGTCCGTCCATTTTCGCACAAGAGCGGATATATCCCGCATAATGGGATAGGACGGCGGCAACAGCTTCCGGGTCGCCCTCGCTTGCCTTAACGATTGTCTCATAGGGAAGTAGCTGGCTCATAGGACAAACCCTCCAACTCTGCCCGTAGCCGCCGTAAAATCATCTGAATACGCCGCCCGGTTGTGTTGCCAGCCCGTCCATATCTCCGTCCAATCTCCCTATGCGTCAATCGTTGGAAGTAGTACAAGAAAATGATTTCCTGTTCCATCTGTGATAGTGCGGACAGGGCTGCGGCAAGCTCTGGACTTTCCAAAAGCACCATCTGACCACAGACGAAAAGCGGATAGCTGGTCATGCCGGATTGCTCCGCAAAGTATTTATCTGTGGTACTGAATGGATAGTGTTTTTCTTCTATCAGATATTCAAGCGAGATTTCCCGCTTGCGGCGGCTCCGTATGCTCCGGGCTGCGTCTATGGCAGCGTGGCGAATAACAGTCTTGCAAAAGGCATCGTGTGTATGCCGGATATGTTCTTGATACTTTTCGTGTTCGGTCATGGAAAATCCCCCTTTCTGAATAATGGCAGAGGGCGGCAGCATCTTGTGCTGTCGCCCTCTTGATTACCGAACAGCAAAGACGGGCGGGGCTGTCAACGGCGGCGCATTTGCGCCGTTCATCTTGACCGTTGACAGGCTCGGCTGGGTTTGCTATCTGCTCACGGCAATTCACTCTCATTGATAGGAATTGCCTCAAGTTCCGTATTCAAATTGTTCCAATAAGAGCCGATATCCGCACTTGTGAAATACTTAAAACCGCCTGCTGCTGACTTCAATTCGCCGTTTTTAACCCCATAGCAGGCGTAAATCAAATCGTAGCTTGTTCCATCTGAGAGGTTAAATCTAAAGCTGGTCACATCTGCTCCGGCAGTTTCCTCAGTCGTTTTGTCTTTTAGGGATAAGCCCTTGAACTTATCATACAGGGTCTTTATATCATTTTCAGCAACAACTACTTTCTTTTCTGCTGATGCAGGCACTCCGTCATAGTGGTACATTTCAACGCTTTCGACATCTTCAACCTCAAATGGGAAGTCGATTTTGACAGGCTCATAAGCAATGTTTATAGGTAACAGAAAGAGAGCTGTAAAAATTGCAATGATACAAAGAGCGATGGAAACGAGAACAGCAATCGTTATCTTTTTTCTGCCTCTCTGCTTTTCTTTTGCCTCATGGCGCATAATAACGCTTTCGCTTTCTTCGTGAAGAACATCTTCGCTCGTGTGAGAAAGCAATTTCTGATAAATTGCGTTACAGTCAGCACAGGCGTTCAAATGCTCTTTTACCATCTCTGCGCTTGCTTCGCTGCAAGCACCGTCAACATACAGCGGAAGAATATCTCGAACAATATCGCATTGTTTACTCATGCTTTTCATCCATCCTTTCTTGAATTTTTAGCTTTGCACGATGATAAGTAACTCTCGCCCATGATTCTGTTTTTCCAAAAATTGCAGCGATTTGTGAAAAAGATAGTTCCCCGAATACGCGAAGCTGAAAGACTTCTTTGTATGGTTCTTCCAAACGGTGAAGAACGAGGTGTATGCGGAACGCCATGTCAGAATCTGCAACTGAGTTCTCAACATTTTCATTTGATGGCAAGTCATTGATTTCACTCACATCAGCTACTCGCTGACGGCTTCGCATTTCATCATGGTAAAGGTTTTTTGCTATGGAGCAGAGCCATGTCAATTCATCTGACTTACCTTTGAATTGTGATGTTGTAGAAACAGCCTTATAGAATGTGTTCTGCGTGATTTCCTCTGCTATCTCACGATTTTTGGCAAGAGAAATAGTATACGAGTATACCTGTAAATAGTAGGCTTTATAGAGCTTTTCATAGTCCATACTTGTCATCACCTCCTTCAGCTTCATAGGTTAGACGGAGAAATCGGAATTTCGTTACAAAGAAGTTTGAAATTTTTATACCTTTACGCTACTCTTGCTTTCTGCGGACTATTGGTAGACGCGCATTAACGGCAAGCAAAGAGATTGCTGTGTCAGCTTGATATGTTCAAATGCTAATTAAGTATAGCATACAGCTATGAATTTTTCTATTGCGTTCCCCTGACTTCGGAATAGTGGCAGGGCTGGCTATCCTTGTTTTGCTTTGTGCTTCTCTACCGTACATGAGCATTCCCTGCGGGTAAAATTCGGCTTATTCTTCGTCGTCCGTTTCGCCGCTTTGGATCAGCTCATCCGCTTCTTCGATGGCTTTGGTCAGCTTTCGATCGGTTTTTTCCATGATTTTAAGCATTCTTACCAACTTTCTCATCTCGCGATACGCTCTTATTTTTTCGCGCAGCTGCGCAAAAAATCCGGGTTTCTTCTGTTCCATATTCTTTCCTCCTTATTCACTGCATTGATTCAATCGGTTTTGAGCAATCTTTCTTCTCTCCGCATACAATTCATATCCCGTTTGTTCGTAAAGCTCCTCCCAAATCGCGGCAGCGCTGCGCAGCATCGCTTTTTGTTCGGGCGAAAACTTTCCGTCCGCACTGCATGTCCCGCACTTGAAAAGAAAAAGGGCAAGATCATCCTTCAGCATCGGAACTTCCGGGTACTTTTCCGCAAGCTTTTCGCGGATTTCAAGAGTCTTTGAATAATACCCTTCCGCCGATTTATAATCGTTCAGGGCTTCCACAATATCAGCGAGTCCTTCATACGAAATGCTCAGGTCGCGCTGCATTTTCGAGTCATCCGGGTGCTTTTCCGCAAGCCTTTTGCCGATTTCAAGAGCCTTTGCATAATACTCTTCCGCCGCTGTATAATCGTTTCGTGCTTTCGCAATACCGCCGAGATTGCCATACGAAACGCTCAGGTCGCGCTGCAATTTCGGTGCATCCGGGTACTTTTCCGCAAGCTTCTCGAAAATTTCAAGCGCCTTTGCATTATACCCTTCCGCCGCTCTATAATCGTTTCGTGCTTTCACAATATCGCCGAGGTTATCATATGAAACGCTCAGGTCGCGCTGCATCTTCGGGTCTTCCGGGTACTTTTCCGCAAGCCTTTCGCGGATTTCAAGAGCCTTTGCATAATACCATCCTGCCGCGTTGTAAACGTTTCTTGCCGCCGCAATATAGCCGAGTTTATCATATGAAACGCTCAGGTCGCGCTGCATTTGCGGGTCATCCGGGTACTTTTTCGCAAGCTTTTCCGCAATTTCCAGCGCCGCATTTGCAGCGACTTCCGCTGAGGTATAATCGAGCATATCTACCAGTGCATCGCAAGCATAAATATTGCCCCAAACGGCTTCATACGCCTGATTCGGATCACCGCTGTTTTCGCATTTCTCTTTAAATATTCGCGCATATTCAAGGTAGAGTTCCGCCGCTCTTTCATGCTGCCGGTCATCCGCATAGGCTTTTGCGAGTTTTTTCAGTGCGAAGGTGTATTCCGAAGAATCCGTGAGCTGTTCGTATTCCTTCTTCATTCCCGCACTGCGCAGCAGGCGTGAAGCATTTGCAAGCTCATATGTATCCATTTCATCAGCACCCTGTTCAAAGGCTTTGAAGCAGGCAGCGGCAAGGCTCCGTATGCCGTCCTCCTGCGGCGCATAGAACGCAGCGGAAGCCTTGCTGTCGTTCAGCCAATCTGTGAAGGATTTGTGGAAAAGGCGGATGAAGCCGCCGCTGAGGTCGAGCATCGTTTCCAGCGGGCGCAGAAAATCCTCCAGCCGGGCGTTCGTCCAGCCCTGCATCTTTTGCAGCGTTTTGAGCGGAAGAGCATAGGGGGATGCGGCAACCATTGAAAGCGGTTCACGCACGAACGCATTGTATTTTTCGACACTGCCGGAAGCATCCGGTTCCCCGAATTTTCGCAGGAAGGTTTTGAGCAGCAAGGCATTGAGCCCCTTCGGAAAGGTCATGCCTTCGAGCGGCTCCCCTTTTTCAAGTGACTCGCGCAGCTGCGGCAGGATCGTGAAAGCATAGCAGAAGATTCCGCTGCTTGCTTCAACAAGGCGATCCATGAAAACATCGCGGCCGGGACGGTCTTTCAGCAGGTCTTCGAGATTTTCTTCATAGTATTGACGGATATCGGCATCGTTCATTTCGGCATAATCATCAAGATTCAGCTCCGTGCAGCTGAATTCGGCGGAAGGTGCAAGCTGCCGCCTGAGCATGCGTTCGGGTCTTGCGGTGATAAGTATGCGGATATAAGGTTTCAACTTGTCATGATAGCTGCGGATGAACCCGGCGAGCGCACCGCTCTTTGCTTCGTCCAATCCGTCAATGATGATGAGCTTTGCAGAGCGTTCACCGTCTATAACCCTGCTGAGCGGGGTTGCGATAAGGGTGTTGAACCTGTCGTGTCCCGTTTTTGTCAATGTTTTTTTATCCGTTAAAATATGCATCAGCTGCCGGCGATAATCCGGCAGTCTCAGGGCGATAAGGTAGGCAAGGCGATCGGTGATTTTGTCCGTTTGGCTGTATTCCTCGCTTCGGCTGTCGCAGGCGAGTGCAGCGATGACGTTCGGGTTTGCAAATTGGAAATGTGCCGAAAAAAGTGATTTGCCCGCGCCCGGGTCGGCATAAAGGGTCATAACGCGCGAACCGTTTTTGTCGTTCAGCCAAGTGTTGATTATGTTCTCAAGCCAGCCGCGCCCCGTCATTTTGAACTTCAGCAGTTCGTCAATGCGGGTCATTTCGTCAACGGCGGAAATTCCGAGGGATTCCTTCAGTTTTTTCGCTTCGTGATTGAAGCGCAGCGTTTCCGGATCTCTCAAAATGCCAATCAATTCGTCCGCAGCATCGTTCAAAAAGCGTTCGAATTCCGCTTCGCCTTCATCCCGCTTCTTTTTCCAATCCGAAAGGTCGATCCACTGCCGCTCGGTAAACTCTGCGGGAGAGTTCAGTGTTCGTTCGCCTTCAAGCAAAACGCAGCTTATGATCCCGTAGCGGCTGCCGACGGCGATTCCGAGTTCATCTCTGCAAACACCGGGGTCGCGCAACGCCTTTCGGGACATGAAACCCACAAAGCGATCGCTTTCGACAATGCCGCTTGTTATGAGTTCGCGCCAATTCTTATTCCTCGGAATGGAATAGGTATCCAGCCAGATTTTGATTTTTCCGCCTGATTTTTCCTCAATGAGCTGTTTCAGCCTGTCAACAACGACTGCACCGTTTTCGAAACTCTCATCGTCATGCGCATAGCTGAAGAAAACATTAATTTCCTCCGTCATCCTTTCACGTTCGTCGGGATCAAATGATTCGCCGCAATCCTGACATTCCCATATGTGATGAAATTTTCGATAAATGACATCTTCCGAACCGCAATATATGCATTTCATATCGTAATCTCCTTTCGTTTATGCCGTAAGTAATTATTCGTGGATTATCAAACTATTGACAAAGTGCGCACGCAGTGTTTAAATACAGTTGTATTATAGCAAAAAAATGTGAAAATTCAAATGTTGTTAAAAATATATTCCTAAATTAAAGTCCGCAGCCCGTCGATTGACAGACTGCGGAGGGTTCAATGCGGATTCCGTCTTTGTTTTCGTAAAGCCGCATTACTCAATATGTTTTGCATCAAAACAGCTTCTTCCCTCACCCCAAGGCGACATCGAGCAGCATCATCAGTGCGAACCCGAGGGCGGCACCGACGGTGCCGACATTGCTGTGCTCATCGGACCGGGACTCGGGGATGAGTTCTTCGATGACAACATAGATCATTGCACCGGCGGCGAAAGCGAGGATATAGGGCAGCACGGGTGTTACGAGAGAGGTTACGAGGATGGTCAGTATTGCGCCGACAGGCTCGGCAACACCGGAGAGGGTTCCGCAGGCAAAGGCTTTGCCTTTCGAGGTTCCGCTTGCGGCGAGGGGGGCTGAAATTATTGCGCCTTCCGGGAAATTTTGAATCGCAATACCGACAGCGAGAGCTATTGCGCCGGAGGCACTTATTGCATTGTTTCCGTTAAGCATACCCGCAAGGACGATGCCGACGGCCATTCCTTCGGGGATATTATGCAGCGTTACGGCAAGCATCAGCATAAGGTTTTTCCCCATTGCGGAGGGGCGGCCTTCCGGGCGGGCGGAATTCGTATGCAGATGCGGAATCAGGCTGTCCAGCAGCAGCATGAATCCGATGCCGATAAGAAAGCCGACAACGGCGGGCAGCCATGCCGCAGTTTTGCCCGCAGCCTCCGCCATGTCAATTGACGGAATCAGCAGCGACCATACCGAAGCGGCGATCATAACGCCCGCCGCAAAACCGCGCAGAAGGTTTTGAAGCTTTGAATTCATTTCTTTCTTCAGAAAGAAGACTGTTGCGGAACCGAGCGCTGTTCCGAGAAACGGCAGAACGATGCCGATGATGACTTTTGTCATATTGCTCATTGTTTTATTTCCTTTCAGGCGGCATGCAGTGCATTCCCGCTGCAAAGCGGTGCGCATATGTATTTTAAAAACCGCAGCAATTCCGCATATTATAACACAATTTTGGGGCTGCGTGAACCCAATGCAGCAAACGCGGTTCAATATAAAATCTATTCGTTTTTGAAAGCAAATTTGACAACGAAACGCCGCCGGAGCAAAATGTTCTCCGTTCGGCGAAATTATGCAAACATTGCCTTTATTTGTACCTTTTTTTCATCACTTTGAGCGAAGTTGTCCGTTGTCCATTAATGCAATACCATGGTATTTATGCATCGGAAAGATTGACCTTAAAATTGTACCGACAGCTGCGGTTGTATTCAGGAGACAGCGAACCTTCTTACGGTAAAATCCGAAGTCGGTGTGCAGCCCTGCCGTATACGGCGCATGAATCCGTATAAAAATACAATTGCACAACAAAAAAGCAAAGAAGGGAGACTGCATGCCATGTTGGGTGATAACATAAGGCTGCTGCGCAGCGTTCGCGGCATCAGCCAGGTTGAACTCGGAGAAAAACTTAATGTATCCAAACAGAGCATTTCAAACTGGGAAAACGGAAATATTCAGCCCTCGATCGAAATGCTTATGAAAATTGCGGATTTCTTCTCCGTATCAACGGATTTTCTGCTCGGGCTGGACAATCGAACATCCATAATCGTTGACGGGCTGAGCACGGAGGAATTGTCACATATCCGTGTTATTATCGATGACCTTGTCGCAGCAAAGCGACGAATGGGGATTGAACAAAACGACGATCGTCCGCGCGAATGACACTGCGCGGAAAAGCCGGAACACCACCCGCTGCCCTGCAATTTCGGGACGGATGATGTTCCGGCTGTTTTAAAAAGTTTTTTATCGTTCTTGTGCCGATACGGCACAGCATAACGAATTATGCCTTTCCGTTTGCGTCAACGGTCTCAAGATACTCTCTGCGGCCTTTTTCGTAAAGGTTGTTTCCCTCGCTGTCTATAACCGCAACCACGGGGAAGTTTTCAACCTCAAGTCTTCTGAGCGCCTCCGCGCCGAGATCCTCGTATGCAATTATCTCCGCCTTTTTGATGCAGCTTGAAAGCAGCGCACCTGCGCCTCCGATTGCGGCAAAATAGACCGCACCGTATTTTTTCATTGCATCGATAACCTCCGCATTGCGCTTGCCTTTGCCGATCATGCCCGTTTCGCCCTCGCGGATAAGCGTCGGCGAATACGCATCCATGCGGTAGCTTGTTGTCGGGCCTGCCGAACCTATGACCTGTCCGGGCTTTGCGGGAGTGGGGCCGACGTAATAAATCGTTGCGTTTTTAACATCAAAGGGCAGCGGTTCGCCCTTTTCAACAAGTTCGCAAAGCCGTTTATGCGCCGCATCCCTCGCGGTGTATATAACGCCGGACAGCAGGAGCTGTTCGCCGCTTTTAATGTTACGCGCTTCCTCACGCGTTAACGGCAGGGTGATATGTCTTTCCATTCGTTTGTTCCTCCCGAACTCAGATTATCGCACTCTTATGTCTTGTAACATGGCAATTGATGTTCACCGCAACGGGCAAGCCTGCAATATGCGTGGGCATAGCCTCGATATTGACCGCAAGCGCAGTGGTTTTTCCGCCGAAGCCCTGCGGCCCGATGCCGAGAGCATTGACCTTTCGGAGCATTTCATTTTCCAGCTCCGCATAAAACTCATCCGCATTGCGCTCGTCGGTGCTGCGCATCAGTGCTTTTTTTGCAAGCAATGCTGCTTTGTCGAACGTTCCGCCGATACCGACGCCGATAACGATCGGAGGACACGGATTGGGGCCCGCCTCTTCCGCCGTTTTAAGAATAAAATTCTTCACGCCTTCAATGCCGTCGGAGGGCTTGAGCATTGCAATACGGCTCATGTTCTCGCTGCCGAAGCCTTTCGGTGCAACGGTGAGCTCGATTTTATCGCCCGGAACAAGCTCGATATAGAGCATTGCGGGAGTGTTGTCGCCCGTGTTGACTCTGCGCAGCGGGTCTTTGACGACAGATTTACGCAGATATCCGTCGCGATAGCCGCGGCGAACACCCTCGTTGACGGCCTCCGTAAGGTCGCCGTTGATATGGACATCCTGCCCGATCTTCAAAAACACACAGGCAACGCCCGTATCCTGGCAGATGGGTGCGCGGTTTTCATCCGCAATATTATAGTTTTCGATAATTTTATCGAGTATGCCCTGAGCCGTTGCCCACGGTTCGTTTGCCCTTGCATCCTCGATGCGCTTTCTGATATCGCAGGGAAGGCTGCAATTGGCGTCAATGCAAAGCTCCGCAACCTTATCGGTTATGAGCTGCGCGTTAATTTCCCGCATGGTTTATCTCCTTATGCTGTATTTTTGGAACGCACGGACTTCGAATCTCCGCACTTTGTGCTTCGAACGATTCTAACCGGCATTTATGTATTCTGTTTGTGCGGGCGAACGCGGCCGTTTTGTTTTGCCGCAACGCTCGCCCGCAGCTGTTCAGTCAGTTTTCGGACCGCAGTTTCGCTCAGTCCGCGACCTGCTTTATCGTGTCGATAACCGTTCCGTCGCGATAGATGACGTTTGCAACGATTCTGTCGCCGAGAGCGGGCTTTTTCGGCACGCCGCTCGTGCGTTCCGCCAGGGCTTTGAGCTCGTTTATGTCAACAAGTTTTATGCCTGCCTCACGCAGTCTGTCATGCAGTTCCGTGTTTTTCGGGTTCACGGCAACGCCCTTTTGAGTGACAAGCACGTCTATCGTGCTGCCCGGAGTGGATATGCAGTTCACCCTGTCCGTCACGATGGGAAGCCTTGCACGGGAAAGCGGCGCGATTATCATTGCAAGTTTTGCACCCGCCGCCGTATCGCTGTGTCCGCCCGAGCCGCCCATTATCCTGCCGTCGGAATCCGTATGCACGTTGATATTAAAATCCGTGTCTATCTGCGTTGCGCCGAGAATAACAACATCCAGGCTGTCCGTCACCGCGCTGCTTGCACCGGGAGAAGCATAGTGCGTTGCGGAAATCTCACGATGGCGCGGGTTGCTCCTTATGGATTCAACCGCCTTCAAATCGAAGCACTGAACATCCAGCAGGGATTCGAAGCAGCCTTCGTTGAGCATATCCACCATATAGCCCGTGATGCCGCCGAGGCCGAAGCTGCCGCGTATTTTTTCGGCAAGCATAACATCCTTAAGATATTTTGCCGCCGCAAGGGATGCTCCGCCCGCGCCCGTCTGGAACGAGAAGCCTTCCTTCAGCAGACCGGAAGCTTTTATAACGTCCACAGCCGTCATTGCCATCAGCAAACCGACGGGATCGCGGGTGATTTTTGTTGTTCCGGAAACGATTCCGTTCGGGTCACCGATGGACTCCACCGCGACGACCTGATCAACATCCGTTTCGGGAATCGACCATTCGATGAGAGGATAGGGATGCAGTTCGTCGGTGATAACAACAACATGCTTTGCACATTTTGCGTCCGGAATTGCATAGCCCAGCGAGCCGCAGGCGGATTTGCCGATTTTGCCCGTGCAATTGCCCATTGCATCCGAAGCAGGCGCGGCGATAAAAGCAACATCTATCGGAGTTTTTCCGTTTTCAATATCGCAGGGTCTGCCGCCGTGCGTGCGGAATTGAACGGGGTTTTTCATTCCGCCGGCAGAAATAAATCTTCCGAGTTCCCGAGACATGTAGTCCGTTTGGAGCGTTGTTACAACACCGTTTTTGATATGTTCCTTAAGCGGACGGTGCGCATCAAAGAGTGAGCTTGCGTTCACCGTCAGATCGCCGATTCCGAGTTCCGCAATCGCTTCAAGCACCATGTTCAAAACATAGTCGCCGTTGCGCAGGTGGTGATGGAACGAAATTGTCATTCCGCTGCGGAGTCCGCTGTTGACAATTGCCTGTTTGACCGATTCGGTAAGCTTTGTTTTCATTATTCGGCACCTCCGTCCAGCCCGAGTTGTTTTGCGATTTCAAGCGTTTGCCTTGCGCGCTCAACAATTGGCTTGTCTATCATTTTGCCGCGCAGCGAAACCGCGCCCTTGCCCTGTTCCTTGCCGATGCGGATCGCCTCGAACACAAGCCTTGCGTACTCAATATCCTTTGCGGACGGGCTGAACACTTCGTTTATTACGCGCACATGGCGCGGTGCAATCGCGGATTTGCCGCTGAAACCGAGGCTTTTTGCATATTCCGCATCGCGCACTATGCCCTCGTCGTCGTTAACGTCTGTGAACGGAGTGTCATAAACATCGACCCCGGCCGCACGGGCGGCGCAAACGAGCCGCGTGCGGGCATAGTTTATCTCGTTGCCCTGCTTTGTGCGCTTGCAGCGCAGATCCGCCGTCAGATCCTCGCCGCCGAGGAATAATGCCGCAACGCGCGGGCAGGCCGAAGCAATATTGAATGCGTTTTCAACACCGAGAGCCGTTTCGATAAGCGGAATAAGTTTTACCGTTCCGACTTCCATGCCGCAGCGGCGTTCGATTCCCGCAATGTATTCATCAATAATGCGCATATCCTCCGCGCAGCTTGCCTTGGGGGGCATAATAAGGTCGGGCTTAAGAGGAATCACGGCCTCAAGATCGTCCTTCCAGTAATCGGTATCTATTGAATTTATGCGGACGGTGATTTCACAGCCCGCAAAGCCCATATTTTTCATTGCGCTGCGAACGAGCAGCCTTGCGGAATCCTTTTCATCCGGCGAGACTGCATCTTCCAGATCCAGAATGATACTGTCGGCACCAAGCGCATCGCCGTTTATGATCATGTTCGGCGTGTTGCCGGGCAAAAACAGCATACTTCTCCTCATTTTCCGTTTTCTCCTTTCGTGTCGGATGCGGTGCAGAGGCAAATCCTCCGAAGTTCGCAAGAACTCCGTACCGCTCCGCATACTCATACCATATTATAATACCCTGCGCGGTTTCTTTCAACTGTCGAACGGGATTTTTTCGGCCGGATTTTGAAGAAAGCGACGTTCGGCATGTGTTCGTTGTGTTTTCGGCATGTTTTCGGACGCGGCGGACAAAGCCTTATAAAAACACCGACGGGAGAATGAACGTTCCGCCCGCCGGTGTCAATGCCTGTTATTGTTTTGTTTGGGGGCGATACATGCCCCGGTTCAATTCATTCAAATGCCCATTCAAATGCCCATTGCTCTGCGCAGAACCGTAAGTGCATCAGCTGCGGAAACATCGCCGCTGTTGTCAATGTCGGCGAGAACAAGCTGCATTTCGGTAAGCTCGCCCGCGCCCATTGCATGACGCAGGATGAGAATCGCATCCGAAATATCCACGGTGCCCGACATATCAAGGTCGCCCGGCAATGCGAACAGTGCCGTAACGGTCATATCTTCGGTAACGCATGAAACATCAGCATTCCAACCGAAGGAGAACCAGCCCTCGTGAACGGGAAGTTCGGGAAGCTCCGCGGCGGAACCGCCGGCAACGAGCTGCGTGCCGATGGTTTCCCCGGTTGCACCGTCAATAAACCTTACAACGTACTGCTCATCATCGTAAACCGTGAGATCGACCCTGTCGCCGTTGTTTTCGAATTTAACATCGAATACATAGGTTTTGCCGGCTTCAAACTCAAAATCGTCCTCCCTGCCGCGGCAGCTGCCGTCGTTGCTTGCGATCCAAATGCGGTCGCCGGGAGTGGGGTTCGTGATGCACCAATCGTAAACGCCTGCGGGGATATAGATTTTCATCATATCATCGCAAATGATGTTTTCTGTTGAGCAGCGTCCGTCCGCATCGAACGGAAGGGTGTATTCGAACAGTTCGTAGTCTGCGGGATCGGCATCGCCGAATTCCGTGAAGCCGCCGAACGGAGGGATCACCTGAGTCTCGCCGAGATCATCGGGATCGGCAAAGCCATCGTAATAATATGTGTTGTGATCCGCGTCAAGAAGCATCTGATAGCCCCCGCCGTTGCCCCACACATCCGCTGCACGCAGAATAACAGCTGCATCGCCCTCATGGCGGAGGCGGGTGTATTTTGCTTTCACAACGGTGTCTTCATAGACCTCATCACCCGCTTCAACGCTCCAACGGCGGAATTCAAAGCCCTCATGCGCGGGAGCTTCGGGGTAATCCTCGGCCGTCATTTGTTCGCACTGCAGTTTTTCTGCCGTGCCGAGAGTTTCGCCCGTGACTTCGTCAACAAAGGCAACAGTCACCGCGCGGGGTGCGGGAGGTTCTGCGGAAACGCTCTCGCTGACGGTGAACAGACCGGAAATTTCGGTGGGGTTGCCGCCGATCATGCCGAGGCATGTGCCTGCACCTGTCACGGTGTCAATAAGGTAGAACGCGGATTGATCGTCCATAACATTTGCCCAGTACAGCGTGTTCGTATCGTGGTCAAATGCCATTGACTGAACATGTGAACTCGTATTCAGTCCCGACCAGCCGATAGCGTTTGTTGTGCCCGTTTCAAGATTCAGCGTGCGGAGCTGTCCGAAATTATCCATTACATATGCCGCACCGTCGGCGGAAATTGCAAGGGCAACCGCTTCAACGCCGTCGCCGCAGTCAATCAGCTTTTCATCGTAAAGCTTGCCGGAAACGATATCGACTTTGCACAGGAAACGTTTCACCGTTTGAACGCCCACAAGGTGGGAATGCACGTTCAGCGCATACATCGTGCCGTCCGCATAGTTATACGCCATATCCATGACATACTTGCGATTGTTGGGCGCGCCGTGCGGAATGGGAGACAGATTGTCAAGAGTGCAGGTATAAAGCTGCATCCCGCCTTCCGTCAGCGCGTAACCGTAAATAACCCCGCCGACATATTCCGCCGCATAACCCGTGGGAAGTGCAGGTCCGAGGTTTGCAGCCTCCGTTTCAAGGCTGCGATTGGTAAAGCTTATCCAATTGCCCGCATATGTGCCGGATGAGCTGCTGATGCTGTTGCCGTAAAAAGTGATCTCGCCGAGTTCGCTGACGGTCACGGTGCAGTTGTCGGTAAATCCGCCGTCCTCCGTTGTGACGGTGACGGTCGTTGTGCCCGGTGCGATACCGGTAACAACACCGGTTTCGTAATTAATTTCCGCAACGCTCCAGTCATCGCTTTCAAAAACGACTTTCTTGTTGGTTGCTTCAACGGGGGAAACGACACAGGTCAGTTTGCGGCTTGTTCCCACGTAAAGTTCAGCGTCCTCCACGGAAACGCCGGTTACCGAAACACGCTCGCCGAGGCGGATGTTGTCGATGCAGGCATAGCTCGTGTCGTCGCCGTTCTTTGAGAAGTTGATGTTGATATCATAGCTGCCGGGTTCCCAGCCCATAAGTTCAAGAGCTTCCGCAAGGTCAACATTGCCCGCATGCCATGTTCCGTCGTATTGATTGACAGGGCTTTCAACGGTGAGAGCAAACATGTTGTACGGATCGCCCGCGGGGCCGAATTCAACCTGCAGATTGCTGGTGCCGTTGTACATAAAGAACCATTTGTAGTCCAGCTGCAGCGTTTCGTTGCCGCCGAGTTCAACATTCTTCAGGCAAAGATATGTGCTGTCCTCCGTGCTGCTCATTGCATAAGCCTCATGTCCCTGTTCGCTGCCGGTTTGAACCGTCCACTCGGGCCATACAACTTCACCGGGCATATAGGGTTCAAAATGCAGTGTGCCGCCCGCAATGTTGAGAGCCTCGTCAAGCGTCGGAGCCGTTTTCGCCGCCGCGCCCGGGATTGCTGCGCCTTCCGCTGCGGCGGTCGTCATTCCGACTGCGGCGGTGAACAGCATCACAAAAGCCAGAACCGCAGCCGCGAGTCTTTTGATACTTTTCATTTTTGTTCCTCTTTCTCTTTTTTCTGCGCACGATGTCTCGATCATGCGTGTATATGCATTTTAGCACATAAAAAAAGAAATGTCCATACATATAGAACAATTATTCGGGATTTTGTTCCATGGATATGGAAAGTGCCTGTTAAGCAAACACCGAAAAAGACGAAAATACATGCACAGGGCAATATATTCGGACAAAGCCATGAGATTACATAAACAGCGAAACTGTTTCAAAAGTATGCGAGAGCCGAACGACCGAAAGTAGTTGTGCGTCCACTATGCAAATCAACTTTTAGTTAAATAATAAAAGAGCGACTGTTAAGCCGCTCCGACGCATATACTTGCAGTTTTTATACATTCTGCAACTATATTTCCGCTGTACTGCGTATTCTCGTCATTCCTCCTCTGCAAGCGGAAACGTGCATTGCAGCAAGTGAATAAAATGCTGCATTTTTTTGTTGTTAAGCGAGTAATAAACACGATTGCCGATATTATTTGATTCAATGAGTCCGGTACTCATAAGGATGCTGAGATGTTGAGACACCGCGCCCGGGGTAATATTCAAAAGCTTTGCAAGCTCCCGACCGTAAGATTTTTGCTTTGCAAGTCGAAGAACAATGTTAAAGCGGCTCGGATCCCCCAGCACACTCATAATCCGCGAAAGTTCCGCTTCCGAGTTTGACTCCAGCGTCGAAATCTTCAGCAAAGTATCATAGAGCACACCTATAACCGCCATACAGTTTTCCTGTCCCGGTTCGGAAAAAAACACTTGTCGGAATCCCGTGACTGTCGGAACAGCATAGTATCTTTTCGCCTTTGGGACAATGTCGCCGAATCTTTCGTGAAGAATATCGGCGTATTGCTCCGGCAATCCGAAATTCGCATCGAAAGCCTCGACAAGCGGCTTCCAGAGTCCCCGGCATGCCTCAAATGCTGCAGCAACAGGAATGAGAGCGCGTTCAAGAATTGAGATATATTTTTCCGGATTAAACGCAAGCTCTATCAATGTCAGCTTTGAACTTTCGCGCCAATCACATCCGTTAATCAGTGCGAGCAATTCCGCTGTTCCGCAAACAGCAGGCGGTTTTTCGTCCGGACAGACCGCAGCGGCAATGCGTGTTGGAATATTCGGCTTTTCCGCACGGAGGTGCGCAAAAAAATCATTGCAATCTGTGCAATTATAAGCCATTATGTCCGGTATGAGGATATCTGCAAGTCCGTCCTGTGCAACAACAGCATCTTCATCATGCTTTATTGAAAGCGGACAGTACAGCAATTCCGCTTCCTCCCGTGTTATCGCAATATTAAGCGTAAGCTGCGCATCAACCTGCAGCAAAATATCGAACTGAGCTTTGTACTCCGCTTCATTTTTCGGAAAACGTTTTTTAATTATCTGATAAAACCTTTCCGTTGTGAAGCCATTTATGTGGTTTTTAAAGAAGCAGTTTGCCTCAAAAATGGGCAGAGGGCTCATCTGTTTCATACGATCGTTGATACCATACTTTCCTGCCGCACATAAAAATGCAGCGGCAACATTTTAATATATTTCCATTATACCATATTTTTTTGAAAAAAGCTATTGACAAAAGCTGTGGTCAGAGATTATATTTAGTGTACGGTAAACATCACCGAATTGAGGTTAAGCGTTCAATCAACATGTTCGGTGTTCTTTGCCGCAGAACCACAGCCCGCTGACGGGCAAATAAAATTAACAACAAGGAGAAAAAAATGAAAAAGTTTTTTGCACTGATCGTAACTGCCGTGACACTGCTTTCGATCGTTGCCGCGCCGCTTGCAGGAGCTGCGCCGTTCTTAACGGACCCAAACGGGCTTACCGCCGGCACGCGGGATGCACAGACTCTTGACGAAGCACTGAACGTTGAAGGAGGAGAGCTTACTTTCTTTAACGGAGATTCCGACAATGCACTCGACTGGTCCATTGACATCGATGCAGCAAAATCATCAAACCGCGACTTGGACAGCTCAAAATCAAACGTCTCCACAACCGTTTTTGCGCAAGCAGGGCAGATTCTCGAATTCAGCTATCGAGTTATGTCTCAGCAGGACTGTGACTTCCTGATTTTTTATTCCAACGGTCAGGAAATTGCGCGTTGGTCCGGCATTATGAATTATTATGCTCCGCTCGAAAAGTTTGTCTTCCCCATTCCTTCCTCGGGAGAATACACTTTCAGCTGGGTGTATGAAAAGGACGGCCAATACAGTGAATCCTGGGACACGGCATGGTTGGATGAGGTTCGCGTTTTCGATATGATTCATGTTGAAAGCATCATCGTTGATGAACCCCGTGAAATTCCCGAAAACGGGAAATATAAACTCAAGTACACTGTCCTTCCCGAAAACGCAACCGAAAAGGCCGTTACGTTTGCTTCATCGGATCCTTCCGTCGCCGCCGTTTCTGAAGACGGCATGGTTACGGGAGTTTCCGAAGGATGCGCCGAAATAACCGTGACATCCGTTGACGGCGGTATCAGTTCCGCCGTAACTGTAACTGTCACTAACGATGCACGGTTTGCCAATCTTTATGCATACATCCAGTATGATCCGATCGGCGGCAATCAGGATTTCATCGCTCATTTTACCGACCTTGCCCCGGATATTATCGAGCATGTCCTCGACATTCCCGACTGCCCCGCTGTTCGACCGGGCACATCAAGCGCAGCCGTTGCAGGCAATTATGTCTACGGTTATACCAAGCCCGGTATATACAGCGGCGATTTTTATATTATTGATCTTACCACATGGGAGATCACATTCCCTGCCGGCGAGGAAGCAGGCGACTACCTTGTTTATGACATGGCTTATGATCACGAGCGGCAGCGAATGTTTGCAATGGCAACTCATTACGGCAGCGACTTTTGGCTTGTCGAAGTTGATCGCCGCGACGGTTCTATTACTACCATTGCCGAAATGAATACCCTCGGCAAAAACGCATGGGGTTTTACCATCGATTCCGAAGGAAATGCCTACACAATTCTTGCAAGTGATACCGGTTCCTATGACAGGACTGACACCGGCAAATTGGCAAGCGTCAACCTTGAAACAGGCGAATGCTCAATCATCGCCGATACCGGTATTCCGACCTATTTCGCAAACACAATGGAATTCGATCACGACAACCAGTGCATTTACTGGTGCAACTCCCTGTCCAACGGTCTCTATATTCTCGACTATCATACCGGAGAAACTGAGTTTTGCGGAGGGCTTTACAACGGCGGTGATTATATGGCAATGTTCCTCCCGAACGATCTTGAAGTTTCCGATCCCGAGCAGCCGACAGAACCCACTCCGGTGCCTCCTACGGACACTCCGGAACCCACACCCGTACCTCCCACGGATGCTCCGGAGCCCACACCCGTGCCCGGAACCGGTGCTGTAAGCCTTATCGGTCTCAGCATCGCGGTTATTGCCGCAGGAGCAGGCATTATTACTCTTCGCAAGAAGCGCGAATAACCACAGGCGAAGGACATTGCTTGTGAAAGTGCTCGGTAAAGGCATCATATGAGTTTGGCGGAAGTTTGTTCTTTCGCTCTCATAACATATAAGAAGTCGGCGTGCTTGCATTCCGGCTTCTTTGTGTCTCCGCTGAATTAAAGCGTGCAGCTGTACTACGGCAGCGTCTTCCGAAAAAGCCGCCAAAGTTTTTCCTAAAAAAACACTTCCGATTCATTTTTCCTCTTCCCTTTTGCAGGAAAGTCTGTTATAATGAATATATACGCGGTTTATCTGCGGAATTTCCGCCGAGCATCGCGTATATAATCAAATTTTCCACATGGAGGGTAAATACCATGAAGAAACTGCTTGCAATCATTCTTGCAGCACTGATGCTCGTTCCCATGCTTGCCGCATGTGACCGGAGCGGAACGCAGAAGGGCGACTACAAAGTCGCAATGATCACCGACTACGGCGACATCACCGACCAGTCTTTCAACCAGACCACCTATGAAGCCTGCAAGGAATACTGTGATGCAAACAAAATTGACTTCCAGTACTTCAAACCCGCAGGCGACTCCACCGAAGAGCGCGTTGCAAAAGTTGAAGAAGCCATCGACGGCGGTTACAACATCATCGTTATGCCCGGCTTTGCTTTTGCGGGAACGCTTTATCAGGTTCAGGACAAGGAAGAGTACAAGGATGTTAAGTTCATCGCTCTCGATGTTTCCGAATATGACCTTTTCGACTGCTTCTATAAGCATGACGAAACCGGCGCAAGAGCCGGTCTCATCGACGAGAACAACAAGGAACACATCAGCGAGAACGTATACTGCGCAGTTTATAAAGAAGAACTCTGCGGCTATATGGCAGGTTATGCAGCGGTTAAGCTCGGCTATACCCACCTCGGCTTCCTCGGCGGCATGGCAGTTCCCGCTGTTATCCGCTACGGCTACGGTTTCGTTCAGGGCTGCAACGACGCAGGCAAAGAAATGAACGATGAAGTCACCGTTGAATATGTTTACGGCAACAAGTTCGCAGGCACTCCCGAAATCACCGCTTATATGGACACCTGGTATCAGGAAAAGGGCGTTCAGGTTGTGTTCGCATGCGGCGGCGGCATCTACACCTCCGCAACCGAAGCTGCAAAGAAGGCAAACGGCAAGGTTATCGGCGTTGACACCGACCAGGCAGCAACCATCAACAAGCTCGGCACCGAAGGCATGACCGTTACCTCCGCAATGAAGGGTCTCGGCGCAACCGTCAAGGCAACCCTCAAAGACGTTATCGAAAACGGCAATTGGGCTAACTACGGCGGCAAGATCGCAACCCTCGGCCTCGTATCCGGCGACGATCCCGAACTTAACTACGTTCAGATCCCCATGGAATCCACCCAGTGGACGGACAACTTCACAAAGGACGACTATAAAGCCCTTGTAAAGAGCATGTTCGACGGCACCGTTAAAGTATCCGACGATACTTCCGCAATGCCCGCACACAGCATCATCGTAAACGAATACGACAACATTATGTAACAATCGGCAGTCATCGCCGTGAACGGAATTCGTTCATCGATTCGGTTCACAAGCGTACGGCAGCATGAACCCCGGCCGGACAGGCGAAAGCCTGTCCGGTTTTTTATGCTTATTTTGCTCTTTCCCCGTTTCCCTTTCGCATTTTTGTTTGTTTTTCGCATTGAATAAGTGCGCATAGTGTGATATACTTAAAAAAGTCCTGATTAAAATCTTTGCGGGAGGAGAACCTTTTTTATGGAAAACCGAAGCGGCGAAACAAATAATCCTCAAAATTCCGCCGAAAATGCGTTTGATTACGCGGCAGCCGATATAACGAATGAGCTGCCCCGGGGCGATATGCTTCAAGACCCGGCAGGCGAACCGTTTCAATCGACTTTTGAAGAAGAAAAACCGAAAAAGCTTAACTTTTTCAATAAAATCGGGCGCATGGATCCTCAAAAGCGCGCCGTGCTTTTGGTGCGCATATTCATCGTAATTGCTTTTTCCGTGCTGTTCGCTGTGTACTGTGTCAAAAACCGTGCAAATTTCGAAATCGACAGTCTTGCGGTTTCGACAGTGTCGCTTGCCGTTTTTACCGCAGTGCTCATTGCGGCTGTCCCGCAGATTATCAAAGTTTTCAGCGGGGACGACGCTCAGCTTGCGCCGTCCGGCATCGAAAAGGCAAACGGAAAAACCTTCCTGAAAATCGTTCTTGCCGCATTCGTTCTTCGTGCAGCACTGACAATATTCGGAATGATCGTTTTTTACTGTCTTAATCCTAAGTTTCAGGGCAGTTTGCTCAACCTTTGGCAAACTGCATGGACAAAAGTCAACACGGACGCCCCGCATTACTGCAGCATAGCCGAAAACTGGTATGCTTCAACCGGCGAAGACAGATTGCTTATCGTGTTTTTTCCGATGCTTCCGCTGCTTATGCGCGGGCTCAACCTGTTGACTCACAACAGCTTTGTTTCCGCGCAAATAATCAACACGCTCGCCTCCTGCTCGGCGGCAGGCGTTCTGTATCTCACGCTTCGCCCTCTGCTCGGTGAAAAAAAGGCACGCCTTGCGCCCTTCATATGGCTGCTGCTGCCCGGCTCGATTTTCCTGAATTCGGGAATGACGGAGCCGCTGTTCATGCTTTTCACCGTGCTTTGCTTCTATGCCCTGCAAAAAAAGAAATACCTTGCGGCGGGCATAGCCGCGGCATGTGCCGGATTCACCCGTTCGCCGGGCGTGCTGCTTGCCGTTCCTCTCGCGATTGAGGGCATCGGGTACTGTGTCCGCAGAGCCCGCAGCGGAAAAAAGGTCGGTTCGGCGATTGCGGAAATTGCGCTTTCGCTTGTTATATCGACTTTCGGCACGCTTGCCTATCTTTACATAAACAAGGTCGTCGCGGGCGACTGGTTTATGTTCTCCGTGTACCAAAAATCCAACTGGAGTCAGGGTCTCGGCTTTTTCTTTGATACGGCACGCTACATGTATCAAAGGGCAATCGGGGATTTGAAGGCTGCATTGGGTACGGGAGCGTTTAACGGAACGAACATCACATCCGTGTTTGTGCTCTTCCTGCCGACGGTCGCACTGATCGTGCTGACTCCGCTGCTGATTCTTCGCCGCGCCCGCAAGCTCCCCGCCGCATACACACTGCATTTTCTCGCCTATTTCGCGCTTGCAATGGGCTGCACGTGGCTGCTTTCCGCAATGCGCTATCTGAGCGTTGTTCCCGCAATTATCGCTGCAATTGCAATGAGCTGCAAGTCGGAAGAAAGAACCGCTGCAATTTTTACAGTCTCTGCGATTGCATATGCCGGCTATATATTCATGTATATGCGCGTGTTGAGTGTGTTTTAAAAACGGGCTGCGGCACCGATTGCCGCGTTAATTTCACAATTTTCCGCGTTTTTCTTTAATTGTCCTGCCTCGGGACGGTTGAAAAAAAGTCCGTATTGGTATAAAATACGATATGGGCATATCGTTCGCGGAATCCGCCGCACCTGCGATTTGCCCGCAAAATCAACTTTCGGCGGAAAAAACTTTGTTCGGATACATAAAGCCAAACATTCCGGAGCTTCGGGTCCGCGAAAAAGCGCGCTATGATGCATGGTACTGCGGATTATGCCGCCGTCTCGGGGCGCGGTACGGAACGGCAGCCCGTGCGCTGCTGAGCTTTGACTGCACCTTCCTTGCGCTGCTCGCTGCCTCCGTCAGCGGCGAAGATTCGCCTGAAGATTTGCTGCGCTGCCCGTTCAAGCCCTTCGGCAAAAAGCGGGCAATGCTCGGTTCGCCTTCCGCCGCCCTCGATTTTGCAGCCGATGTCTGCGTTATTCTTTCCGAATTCAAGCTTTCGGACGATATTGCGGACGGAAAGCCGCTGCGAATTGCCGCAAAACTCCCCCTGCTTTGCGCATTCAAAAAAGCACGTTTGCGCCGGCCGGAAGTTTATGCAGCGGTAAAAAAACACATGCGGGAGCTTGCCTCCGTTGAAGCACCCTATCGCGGCAGTCGGGCTTTTCCCCGCCGCAAAGCCGCAAAGAACGATTCAGCGGTTGATCTGCGTTCTCAAACGCTGCGTTCGCAAACGCTGCGTTCGCCGGATCTTCCCGCAAATATTTTCGGGGAAATGCTGCGCGATGTGCTTGCGTCGGCACCCGTTCCCCAAAAGGAAATCCCCGCGCTGAAGGAAACCGGTTTTTTTATCGGAAGGTTCATCTACCTTTGCGATGCATGGGACGACCGAGAAAGCGACAAAAAGCATTCGCTTTTCAACCCGTTCAATATCTGCGGCTGCACCCGCGATGATGCAGAATTTATTATTAATATCTCGATAAATTCTGCAATTTCGGCATATAATTTGTTGAGCACCGGCCGCGACAGGGCGATTCTCGACAACATTCTGTTCCAAGGGCTTTTTGCCGTTTCCGATGCCGTTTTCGCAAAGGAAAAACAGCCGCTGCCGAACGACGGCATTACGACGGCGGCGCACAAAGCCTGATTTTTTCTGCCTGTATATTAGAAAGGACGAACCCGTGAACCCATATGAGGTGCTCGGCGTTTCGGAAACCGCCACCGATGAGCAGGTCCGTTCCGCCTACATTAAATTAGTTAAAAAATATCATCCCGATCGCTATCAGGACAGCGACCTGAAGGATCTTGCAAACGACAAGCTGAAGCAGGTCAACGAGGCGTATGACACAATAACAAACATGCGCAAAAACGGCTCCGCTTCCCAAAACACTTATTCCGGCAGCGGATTCGGAGGTTATTCGGGCAGCAGCTCCCGCACTTCCTCCGGCGGTTATTCCGGAAATTACGGCAGTGGTTATTCCGGCAATTTTTCGGCTGAATTCGCTCGTGTGCGGCAATGCATAAACACAAGCTCTCTGTATGAAGCGCAGGCAATACTGGACGGCATACCGCTGCACAATGCGGAATGGCATTATCTTTACGGTATTGTCTGTTTCCGCGGCGGCGACTACTCGTCCGCCCGCAATTATCTTGACAGAGCCGTTTCGATGGAACCGGGCAATGCGGAGTACCGCCGCGCAAGGGATTCCCTGAACGCACGCAGCACGCGGAGCTACCACACCTATGACAACGGCGATACGGGAGCAACCGTGAACACGGCATGCAACTGCTGTTCGACTTTGCTTTGTGCGGATTCCTGCTGCGAATGCATGGGCGGAGATCTGATTCCCTGCTGCTGATTTTCTGCTTTTTCAGCCGCTTTTGGGGCTTTGCAATTGCTTTATAAACATGAAAAAAATTTCTGCAACAACAAAACTGACCCTTTCCGCCATGAGCACCGCGCTCAGCGTTGTGTTTCTTTATGCGGCATCCGTCATTCCGACGGCAAAGCTTGCGCTGTGTTTTTTGACATCGCTCATGCCGTGGATACCCCTCAGGGAACGCGGCGGGTTCGTATACGCCCTTCTGAGCTATGCGGCAACGGGCGCGATATGTTTTTTTCTGATTCCGAACAAGCTGTATTTTGCAGCGTACATCCTGTTTTTCGGCTGCTACGGAATGATTAAGCTCGGCATAGACAGCGTTATCCGCGACAAGCTTGTTGCCTTTGCCGCAAAGCTTATCCTCTGCAACGGCCTTGCTGCACTTGTGATATTCGGCGCAGGCAAACTGTTCAGTCTCGACATAATCGCTCAGCTGCCGAATTATCCGTTGTATATTATTATTCCTGCGATTGAGATTTTCTTTATCGCATACGAACTTATTTTCACGCTTTGCGTACGCGTTTTTGATGACAGGCTCCGCAACGTTATCATCACCCGCCGCTGAAGCGCCCGACACCGTTTAAACTTAAACCGCAAAAGGAGAAAAACAATGAAAAAAACCTTCCGCAATGTTATAATTTTTGCACTTGCACTCTGTTTCGTGTCTGCTGTGCTGAGCCTTTGCGCCTGCAAAAAAACTCCGCAGACGATCGAAACCGACTATTGCGCCTATTCCGAGATTCCTGCCGATTACACACCCGAGCAGGCTGAGGCGGATGGCTGCCTTGTTGTTTACCAAAGCCAAGGAACCATCAAAAATTCAACCGTCATGACCGACTTCGCAAAAACAACAAAAAAGGGCAGCCCTGCACTTCTGCGCGTTGCAACTTACTATGAAAAAGTTGTCACCGGCGGTGAGCCGGAGCTTGTTGTTGTCGATATTGAATACAAGGACGGCGTTTATCGCACGCATTACGAACAGGTAAACGAGGACGGCACAAAAGAGGCATTTGACGACAAATATAAATATCTCGTTGCCATTGACCGCGTAAGAGGCACTTCAACGCAGGTTTTCAGCTCCGGTTATATGCTCACAAACGATGAGGATGTTACCTATGCCGACTATGCGTCAAGCTTGTCACGCGATCCCTCCGAATGGATCGATGCCTATATCATCTACCTTCTGACCGCAGTTATGTAAGGTTCAACTGAATTAAAAAAATTTTGAAAGGGGTGAATCGAATGCATTTGCAGGAATCCGGTGAAATGTATCTTGAGACCATTCTTGTGCTTTCCCGCAGGTTGAACAAGGTTCGCAGCGTTGACGTTGCGGAAGAAATGGGCTATTCGAAGCCCAGCGTCAGCCGCGCCGTTGGCATATTGAAGAAAAACGGCTATATCATCATGGATGGTTCCGGACATCTTTATCTCACGGATGAAGGGCGTTCGGTCGCCGAAAAAACATTCGAACGTCACCGCGTTTTAACAAAAGTATTCACAACGCTCGGTGTTTCCGCCGGAACCGCCGCAGAGGATGCCTGCAAAATCGAGCATGTTATTTCCGATGAAACCTTTGAGGCAATAAAACGCTTTGCCGCCGAACACAGCGATTGACTTTTTGCTTTCGGCGCCGCGCCCGACAAAAAACCCTTCCGCCGAACGTTTGACGGAAGGGTTTTGTTTGCATTTGTTCACTTTGTTTCGGCATATCCTGCACGGAAAACGTAACATCCCCCACGGGGCGAAACTCACCGTTTTCAAGCCCTCCTTCTTGGCTTTCTCTGTTTCATTATACATTCGCCGCCCCTCAAAAGCAAGCAAATCGGGCGAACAGCTTTTGCCGTCCGCCCGAAAAGTTCATGCTTGATTGCCGTTTTTCAGTTTAAGCCCGCTGTCTGCGGTTTAATTCTCATCATGAACAAACGTTCGATCCTTGATATGCATCTCGGCAATGTTGTTTCCGTCGCTGTCAATGCAGCGGAAAACAAGCCTCACAAGCGGTGTTCCCGTTTCGGATGCAATCTCGTCCGCATATCGCTGAAGTGCCGCTGTGATATCGGCCTGACTGTATTTGCTTTCGAACTCCTGACTGTCAACGGCCTTGTTGTATTTGAATTCAAACACAATGTCGCTCTCTTCGGCATGGCATCCGTTCCACTTTGCATCCTCCTCCATAAACATGCTTAATTCCGCATTCAACCGCTCCGCATTCTCGCTGCAATATTTCGCGGCGGCTTTTACCGCATATTCGGCTTCGTCCGTGTCATCGATAATCGTAATCGTTCCGGCGGAAGATTTGTAGTTTTTGTCAATTATGTGGTCATACAGCACATTATCGTCATTATCGACAAATCTGATAATCAGCCTTACGCTGTCGTCCCCAACGGTTTCCGTAAGGTTCTTGAACAGGGTATTGTTGTACCGATCATTGGTGCGAGCGTATTCCTCCCAAATCTCCTGCGTCCACATGGAAGCCACAGACGAATCGAACGGCCTAACATAAACAAGGTCGCGCCCCTCCGCTTTGTAGCATTCAATTGTTGTTTCATCATATTCCAAGCCCGTCGGCAATGTTTCAATGCTTTCGGAGAGGTCCTTATTCATAAGTTCGGCGTATTCGCTTACCTTTTTTGCGATCGGGTCTTCTTTTTTTTCGGCAGAGTCCTTGCAGGCGCAGATTGAAACCGCAAGGAGCAAAATCAAAATCGCGGAAATAATCCTTTTCATGTTTTTCATGTTTGTTATCATCGCTTTCGCAGTGTCGAAAGCTTCCTTTCTTTCTTTTTTGCGGAGGGTTGTTTTGTAAATTGTTTCGCAGAATCTTTCAAAACAAATCGGCACGGAAGCAAACTCTTTTTTAATTGCGCCTGCCTCCGTGCCGAAAGTTCAACCGGGTTAATTATCGCATTTTGCTATAACGTATCAGCCGTTATCGCCGGGAACAATAACGGGAATGTCCTCTCCGACGGAGTCGTCGGATTCGGCATTCATGAATTCCTCATAAGAAACAGCGACAAGCTCCGTTTCTTCGGCATCGCCCTCTTCAAGGAAATATGCCTCAGTGACAATGACACTTGTTGCGGTTGAAATCAATTCAAGAAATTCATCGTCAAAGCAGTCAAGGAAATCGGAACCGCCGGACTCCTGAATGCGCATGATGCCGAGTTCGCGGGCGGAAATGTTCGGATCGTCAACAGGGGTGAAGGTGATTTCTCGGCACACAGCGTACGGATTATAATCCGGATCTGAAGGATCGAGAGCCACGGGCTGAAGTTCAAAGTTCGGCTCTTGGCCGGGTTCTGCTGTTGCACTCGATTTGATTCCGAATGCCGAGCAGAACAGCATTGCTGCCATCATGGTCAAACAGATAATTCTCTTCATGTTGCACTCCTTGTTCTGAATAGATTTGTGTTTCCACATTTGATATTATACAGCAAATATTGACATCTGTCAAGTACCATATCATATCCAATTACACTATATTTTAGATTTTTCTTCCAAAGCAAAAATAAAAGAATCTGACATACGGTTTTCACCGTCTGCCCGATTCTTCTTTTGCCCGATGTTTTATTCAATCGAACATGCCCGTGTCGGTTTATTACCCTTATCCGAAAAATCGACAATCATATTCGAATTATTTGCACCAATCGGAATTGATTGAACCCGTTGGCCTTCGCTGTCCAAAAACATCAGGACAACGCCTGTATATGTGATTTCCGATGCATCGGCAATCTCCTGAGCGATCGGCCGAAACTCGGCAATGATGTTTTCCGTATCCGGAGCAAACCTCTGCTGAAACTCAGGATTGGATATTTTCTCGTCAAATCTGAACTCGATCACAAGAGCCGAATCGTCAACATAGCAGGCGGAGCATTGGGCGCCGCTGAAATAGTTTTTGTATTTTTCAATGATTTTTTCGCCGTTTTCCCTGCAATACTTATCGAGATGCGATTTCAGCACCTCTTGTTCGCTCGGGAACTGTTTTTCACAGCCGAAAGCAAACACCGCAGCAAGAACCATCAAAACCGCCGCCGCAATGCAAAGCAGCCTCTTTTTCATCATAAACCTCCCAATATCAACATATTTGTGTTGTCACATTTGATATTATACCGAAAACATTTACATCCGTCAAGCCTTGCCGAACGTAAATTTGCGTTAATTTGCCGTTTCGGAAAAAAGCTGCAAATTTGCACTTGTTTATGAATATAAAAAAGGGTATAATGCAGACTGTGCGATGCGCAGTGCGCAGCCGCAAAAACAAAAAACAAAGGAGCATCTATGGGTCTTTTGGAAATCGCACGCGATTTTGCCGTCGCGAACTGGGACAACGCCATTATGTGGGTCATCGGCGGAATCCTTATTTATCTTGCAATCAAAAAGGATATGGAACCCACTCTTCTTTTGCCGATGGGATTCGGCGCGATCATTGTGAACCTGCCGGGTTCCGCAATTGCGGCGGACGGCGGAATCATCCGCATTCTTTACGACTGCGGCATTGCAAACGAATTTTTCCCGCTGGTGCTTTTCATCGGCATCGGTGCAATGATCGACTTCGGCCCCGTGCTGACCAACCCGAAACTTATGCTTTTCGGTGCAGCGGCGCAGTTCGGCATTTTTTTCACGCTCTGCATGGCAACCCTCTGCGGGTTCGGGCCGACGGAATCCGCTTCCATTGCGATAATCGGCGCGGCGGACGGCCCGACAAGCATTGTTGTTGCAAACCACCTCGGCATCAGCGCAAACAACCCGGGGCTTTTCAGTGCGATCGTTGTTGCGGCATATTCCTATATGGCCCTTGTTCCGATTATACAGCGACCCGTAATAAAACTTATCACAACCAAGCACGAGCGGCTTATCCGCATGGAATACGAACAGCGGGATGTTTCAAAGCTGACCCGAATTCTGTTCCCGATCGTTATCACATTTGTGGTCGGCATCGTTGCGCCGGGCGGTCTGCCGCTCATTGCCTGCCTGATGTTCGGAAATCTGCTTCGCGAATGCGGCGTTCTGAATGCACTTTCCGAAACGGCACAGAAGGTGCTTGCGAACCTTATCACTCTCTTCCTCGGGCTTTCCATTGCAGCCACGATGAGCGCGGACAAATTCCTGCGTCCGCAGACGCTGCTTGTTCTGGGGCTTGGCCTTGTTGCATTCGTGTTTGACACGGTCGGCGGCGTTTTCTTTGCAAAATTCATCAATCTGTTTGCAAAGAAAAAGATAAATCCAATGATCGGTGCGGCGGGCATTTCCGCTTTTCCGATGTCTGCAAGGGTTGTTCACAAGCTTGGGCAGGAAGAGGATAATCAGAATTTTCTGCTTATGCACGCTGTCGGCGCAAATGTTTCCGGTCAGATTGCGTCCGTCATTGCGGGCGGCTTGATTCTCAGCATCTTCGGTTCCATGCTCGGTTGACGGAAAGGAGCGAATATTATGACGTTATTCAGCACAAATTCACTCGTTATGAACGGATTCTTTGATTTCAGCAAGGATGGTTTCGGCTTTGTCGATTCGCTTAAGGTCATGCTGCTCGGGCTTATCATCATCTTTGTTGTTACGGGCGTTTTGATTCTTTGTGTTGCCGCACTCAACAAAATGAGCGCAGGGAGCAAGCGTTCCGCAGACAAAAGGAACGCGGGAAAGAATAAGTAAAATATATTTCCTGTTATTCTTGCAGCATACATCAATTCAATCGGAATAATCTCCCCTTGTTCATGCGAAAAACTCCGCCGTTTATGCGGAGTTTTCATTTTGTTTTTATAATTGCTTTAATAATCTCGGTTTTAATTCGGTGCGGTTTCGCGGCAGGTTCAGCCCCAATTTCGGCGGATTTAACCGAAACCTCTGCAAGCCTGCCAATCCGCGCTCCGTTATGCAAACTCGAAAACGAGGCAGCCGCGCCGCCCCGTTTTCGAAAGGAGTCATCTGATTATGCAAAAAAAGCACGGAACCCCGCCTCTTTTATCAGCCTTTTGCTTCATCACCGTTTTTGGAGGATCTCCGGGCCGCACTCGAACCGTGCGACCCGAAAAACCTCCGTTTTGGGGTTGAATAATGTCGATTTCGGTGATACAATCAATATAGGGTATAACGTAACGTTACAGTCAAGCCCTTTCAAAAAATTTTTTGGACGCGCAATGTTTTCATGCCGAAAACATTCAGCCGCGGAAGGAGCCGCCGTGACAACAAAGGAATTTGCAAAGCTCTGCGGAGTTGAAAAGCGGACGCTGTTCTTTTATGATGAAATCGATTTGCTCAAGCCTGCGCGCATACTGCCCAACGGCTACCGTGAGTACGATTTTTCGCAATTGCCGCGCATGGAATCCATCCGCCTGCTGCAATCGGCGGGGCTGAACCTTCGTGAAATCAAATCCATGCTGCTCTGCGAAAGCGGACATAATATCGACATTATAAACGACTGCCGTCAGCGCGTCATGCAGCAAATGGCGGATATGCAGGCGGGACTCTGCTATATTGAGCGGAGAGTTGCCCTGCGCAAAAGTTATCTTGAGCACACGCCCGGCGAGATTTTTACGGAAAATGCGCCCGCACTGCCAATCTCCGCAATAAACGCCGATAATGTCGGCAGCAATCATTCCCTCGGCATAAGTTACTTCTCCCTCGGGCATTATCTCGGGGTTGAAGAGGATGCCGAAGCCCTTCATCCGCGCCGTTTTTTTAAGCATTGCCGTTCGGAAACCGCCAATGAGTTCCTTCCCGCCGGGCAATATGCCTGCATGTTCCTGCACGAGGCGGACAATGAGCAGATTTTTTATATCTCGCCGTGGGTAAAACGCTTTGTTGAGCTTGCAGAAGCAAAGGGTCTTTCCGTTGAACGCACTGTCTATGTTGAAGATTTGCCCGCGTGGCTGATTGACGAGCCCCGCAGTATGATTTTGCGTTTTGCGGCGCGTATTGCGTCTTAGTCTGTAAAATATATCTTTGCGTGTAATATTTAATTTAAAGTAATTTATAAAATGAGGTTATGATCATGAAATCCGAATTCAAAAAGATTGCAATTATCTGTGCGAGCGAGCGTGAGCTTGCTCCGTTTCTTCCGTTGATTGAAAACCCGACAATTTCCGAACGGGCAATGCTGCGCATTCACGAGGGCAGGCTGAACGGGTTTGAAGTCGCGGCGGTTTATTGCGGCGTTTGCAAAGTTAATGCCGCCGCAGCCGCACAAATTATGATAGACTGTTACGGTGCGGACACCGTCATCAGTGCGGGAGCCTCCGGCGGAATGGCGGAAGACCTTCAGCTGTTCGACACCGTTGTTGCAGCCGAGGCCTGCTATCATGATGTTCACGAACGAATTTTGACCGATTATCACCCGTTTATGAAAACACAGTTCTTCCCCGCCTCTTCGGAGCTTGTTTCGGCAGCGAAAGCCGCAGCAAAACCCCTTGCCGAACGCGGACAGCGGATATTTTTCGGGCGTACCGCAACAGGTGAAGCGTTCATTGCCGACGAGGGACGTGCGGATATTAATTCCCGCCTTGCACCGCTTGCGGTTGATATGGAATCCGCTGCGATTGCTCATGTCTGCTATTTGAACGGCGTTCGCTTCATCGCGGTGCGCTGCATCACGGACACCGCAAAACACAGCGGAGTCGGCACATTTGAAGAAAACTGTTCCCGTGCTTCCGAAATTGCAAAGGATTTTGTTTGCGCAATGCTTAATGAGCTGTAATCAAAAGCTTTAGACCGCACCGGATTCGGAAAAGAGCCTGCTTTTTCGGCAGGCTCTTTAGTCTATGGTGTAGGAGGCATGAAGAAATATATTTTAAAATCAGTTTTTCTCTCTGACTGAGCCGGTGTTCGTTGTGTTCGGCTCGGAACTCGGCTCATCGCTCACCGTCGGCTCATCACTCATCGTCGGCTCATCGCTCACCGTCGGCTCATCGCTCACCGTCGGTGTGTTCGGAGCCGCTGTATTTTTTTGTCCGTTCGGATCGTTCGGAATCGCTGCATCCGCACCGCCCGCCTCGGCGCTGCAAATTATCATCGCCTGCGCCTCGTTTTTTTCGTTCAATCGAACTGTCACAATGCTGCCGACTGCAAGTTTGTCCGCCGAAACGAATCCCGTGCCGCTCGCAATATATGCACCCTCTGCAACGGTGAATTCAATCGCAGCTTCACCGTTTTCGGTGAAACTTATTTTGCTGCCGCCCGGGTTCATGCCCGAACCGGGATTCCCTTCCGGAGGATTGCCTTCGGGGGGATTGCCTTCGCTCTGTTTGCCTGTATCGTTCTTATCGTTTGTATTTGTATCTTTCGCGCCGCTGTCGGCCGGTTCGGCGCCGTCATTATCCGAAATTTTACTGTTGTTGTTCGGTGCGGCCGGAGCCGAACCGTCACGGCGGGATCCGTCATTCATTCCGCCGGGAAATTGATTTTCGGTGCTTTCGATCGTCCCCGGCTGCAAAGTGTACTTTCCGTCGGCAATAACGGTGATAATTCCCGAAACCGTCTTTTCCTCGGTTGATTTTGAGCCGCAGCCCGCAAAGCAAAGCATTGAAACCGCCGCAATCACCGCCGTGAAAATGCACAGCACCCGCCGTCCGTGTTTTTTGTGTTCCTTTACCATTCAGTTCATCCTTTCCTTTTCCGTTATTCCTGCGGGAAAGCCCGTTTCGGTGCAAAAGCCGCTCTTCTCCGTCCCTGCTAATATTATATTGGTTATTTACAGCATTCGCAAGGCTTAATTTTGTCTATTTCCGCACGAATTGAATTTATCTTGCGGCATTGCCTCATTCTATATGGAAACAGCCTTGATTTTGCTGTATAATGTTTCAAATAAGGCACAATTCCGCCGCGCAGACGGATGCAGCCGCATTGTGCCGTCGGGATGCACCGCCTCCCGCAAAAGCTGAATGCAAAGGTGGAAGTGAAAATGAAGAAACTTTTGATATACATGAAAAAGTTCCGAAAGGAATGCATTCTGGCTCCGCTTTTCAAACTTTTGGAAGCAACATTTGAGCTTTTTGTGCCGCTCATCGTTGCTGCAATTATTGACAACGGCATTGACGGCAAAAGCAAAAGCTTCATTATTAATATGGGGCTTTTGCTTCCGGCACTTGCGGCGGTCGGCCTGCTCTGTTCCGTAACGGCACAATTTTTCGCGGCAAAGGCTGCAATCGGCTTCTGCACCGACCTTCGCGACGCTCTGCTGAAAAAAATCCAGAGTTTTTCCTACACCGTGCTTGATACTCTCGGCGTTTCCGGACTGATAACGCGCATGACAAGCGATATCAACCAGATTCAAACGGGCGTCAACCTTTCTCTGCGCCTGCTTCTGCGCTCCCCGTTTGTTGTTTTCGGTGCAATGATAATGGCGTTCACAATCGACACACGCTGCGCACTCATTTTTGCGGGCGTTATAGTGCTGCTTTGCGCCGTTGTTTTTTCGATCATGCTGGCATCCATCCCGAAATACCGAAAAGTTCAGGCGGAGTTGGACAGCGTGACCGGCACCGTGCGCGAAAACCTTGTGGGCGTTCGTGTTCTGCGTGCCTTTTGCCGCGAGGAAGAGCAGCTTCGAACATTTGACAATCGAAGCGGAAAGCTCCTCGGCCTTCAAATCAACGCGGGCAAACTCTCCGCGCTGATGAACCCGCTCACACTGATAATTATCAACGCCGCTGTTATAATTCTTTTGCAAAGCGGTGCAATTCGAGTTAATTCCGGCTCTCTGACTCAGGGGCAGGTCGTTGCGCTGTATAATCTTATGGCGCAGATTCTTGTTGAACTGATAAAAATGGCCAATTTGTTCATAACCATCACAAAATCCCTCGCCTGTGCGGACAGAGTTGCGGCAGTCATGCAGCTTGACAGCGGCGCACACGGCGGCAATAAGCTGCCTGCGAACGGTTCGCCCTGCGGAAGTGTGGAATTTAAAAACGTATCGTTCGAATACAAGAACGCCGGAGCGGAAGCTCTGTTCGACATAAGCTTTTTTGCAAAGCCCGGGCAGACCGTGGGCGTTATCGGCGGCACCGGCAGCGGAAAAAGCACGCTTGTGAACCTTGTTCCGAATTTTTACAGCGCAACAAAGGGGCAGGTGCTTATTGACGGCGTGAATGCGGATGAATACGACCGCGCCGCACTGCTCTCCGCAGTTTCCGTTGTTCCTCAAAAAGCAGTGCTTTTCGAGGGCACGATTCGCAGCAACCTTTTAATGGGCAACCCGAATGCCTCCGAAGCGGAGCTTTTTTCGGCGCTTGAAACCGCTCAGGCGGCGGAAATCGTCCGCACAAAGCCGAACGGCATTGATGAACCCGTTTTGCGCGGCGGCAGCAATTTTTCCGGCGGGCAAAAACAAAGGCTGTCCATTGCGCGCGCCCTTGTTCACGGCGGAAGAATTTTGATTCTTGACGACAGTGCATCCGCTCTGGACTTTGCGACGAATGCAAAACTCCGCGCCGCAATTCGAAAGCTTTCCCCCGCGCCGACGACCTTCATAGTGTCCCAACGCGCGGCATCGGTCATGTTTGCGGATTTCATAATCGTTCTGGATGAAGGGCGCGCCGTCGGACAGGGCACGCATGAAGAGCTTTTGCGCAATTGCGCTGTTTATCGCGAGATTTATGCCTCTCAGTTCCCGGACGAAGCGGCAAAGCTTAGCATTCCGAACAACACACCAGAAGGAGATGCGGCAAAATGAGCAAAAACGGTTTAAACAAAAAAGGAAGATCTGCGTACTCAGAAGAATTACGTTTTACACTCGATTCAGCGGGACGCGGCACCGCTGCGGAGCTTTTGCGCCGGCTGAAACCTTATCGTTTTAAATTCGCGCTTTCACTCGGGCTATCGCTCGTGTATGTGTTTTTAACGCTTCTGATCCCCGTTCTCGCCGGAAAAATTATTGACTGCATCATCGGCGCGGGAAGGGTTGACTTTGCCGAGATCTCACCGTTTTTGCTGAAACTCGGTGCAGCTGCGGCGGGAGCTGCACTTTCTCAATGGCTTGTGAGCCTTTGCAACAACAGCATAACCTACGGCTGCGTTCGCAATATCCGTGCAGAAGCATTCCGCCGCATTCAAAAACTGCCCCTCGCCTATTTCGATTCGCACCCGGCGGGCGAAACCGTGAGCCGTATGCTCAGCGATGCCGATCAGCTTGCGGACGGGCTTTTGATGGGCTTTTCCCAATTGTTCACGGGGATTATGACCATTATCGGCACACTCGTGTTCATGCTCACCGTCAACCCGCTGATAACCCTCGTTGTTGTTGCCGTGACCCCGCTTTCGCTTGCGGTCGCAAGCTTTATTTCCAAGCGAACCTACTCCATGTTCCGCAAACAAAGCGAAACCCGCGGAGAGCAAACTGCACTGATCGATGAATTTATCGGCGAACAAAAGCTCATCCGTGCATTTTCATACGAAGCCCGCGCAGAAGAACGCTTTAATGCAGTTAACGAGAAGCTGCAAAAGTTTTCCCTCCGCGCCGTATTCTTTTCCTCTCTCACAAATCCGTGTACGCGCTTTGTGAACGCCGTTATCTACGCAGGTGTTGCCGTTTCCGGCGCATTCTCCGTGCTTGCGGGCGGGCTGACCGTCGGCGGACTTTCCGCTTTTTTAAGCTATGCCAACCAATACACAAAGCCGTTCAACGAAATTTCCGGAGTCATTACGGAATTGCAGGGCGCGTTTGCCTGCGCGGCGCGGCTGTTTGAGCTTATCAACACCCCTGCGGAAGTCGATGCCGCCGCTGCGCCGAACCCTGCTCAACGCAATGAAAAGGCTGAAAGCACCGGCAATATCAGCTTCCGCAATGTTTGTTTTTCCTACACGCCCGACACGGAGCTGATCCGCGATTTTTCGCTTGAGGTAAAAAGCGGAATGCGCGTTGCAATCGTCGGCCCGACGGGCTGCGGCAAAACGACGCTTATTAACCTGCTCATGCGTTTCTATGACGTTAACTCGGGTGAAATTCTTATTGACGGAGTGGAAACCCGTTCCATGCCCCGCCATGAGCTGCGCAAAAAATTCGGCATGGTTCTTCAGGAAACATGGCTTCAGGCGGGAACCGTTCGGCAAAACATCGCAATGGGCAGGCCGCAGGCAGCGGAAAACGAAATCATCGCCGCCGCAAAGGCCTGTCACGCGCACGGGTTCATAATGCGTCTTCCGAAAGGTTATGACACCGTACTTGACGAAGCGGGCGGCAGCCTTTCCCAAGGGCAAAAGCAGCTCCTCTGCATTGCGCGCGTTATGCTTTTGAATCCCCCGATGCTGATTCTTGACGAGGCTACCTCTTCCATTGATACGCGCACGGAGCTTCTCGTTCAAGATGCTTTTGCAAAGCTTATGCACGGCCGAACAAGCTTTATCGTTGCGCACAGGCTTTCAACCGTTCGCGAAGCGGATATTATCCTTGTTATGCGCAGCGGGCGCATAGTTGAAAGCGGAACTCATGATGAATTGCTCCGCGCCGACGGTTTTTATAAAAAACTTTACGAGAGTCAGTTTGCCCGCTGAAAATGATTGTTCCGCTTTTTTGCTTTTGATATTTTCGCCGCAGGCAGAATCATGTTTGCGGTGATTTTTCTTTTTGGCGTTTTAATATCCGTTGAAATATCTCTGTTGTGCGATAAATATATTTTATTAATGCCTTGCTTTTTGTTGTCAAATATCGGATATATGTGGTATACTGGGAAGGAGCAAGGACAGCGCATTTGATTTTCTCCGCGTAATTTCGTGTTTACCGCCGAACAATCTTTCGGTTGTCCGCTCACGGCACTTGTTTTCCACGTTCGACGATTTCATGACAGGAGGTTAAATCTTATGAAATCAAAACGCAAATTTCTCATTTCAACCCTTGCCGTTGTGCTTACGGCGGCATTGGCAGTCGGCGTGTTCTTCTTTTACAAGGCCTTTAAAAAGCGCATAGACCCGGAAGAGCAAATGATTCACAACACGCAGGAGCGCATTGAATATGTGCAATCATACTACAACGAATTCAGCAGCAACCCGAACAAGACCTATAACGTTCTTGTCTCGCTCGACAGTGTTACAACGGAGGAGTTTACGCAGCTCTTCGCCGGCTGCAGTGGCTTCACTCAGGTATACGACTGTATAACCGAAGGCGTTGACGACCCGATGTACGGCGGTTATCTCGACTGTGAAGGCAAAACGGCGGCGCAGCTTGCCGCCGAGTGTTATGCGGACACTTACGACAGCATCTGTTCCGAGTTGAACAGTTATGATCAGCAGGTTGCGGAAATTCGAGATTACTACAACCAGGATTTAGCTGACGATGTCTCTGAGGGGACTTCATCCGGTGAAGATGACTCCAGCAAGGTTATAGATACATCGCCTGTTGATGCCTCCGGACTTTCATTCATCGATGGTCAAATTGATCCTGCACTTGAGGAAGATCTTTCCGATTTGCAGGAGTTTCGCAGCAATTTCATCTCTCTGAAAACGGCAATGGAGCAAGGCAGGTATCGCATATACGGAGTTAAACTGACGCTGACAGGTGCGCAGGCTCAGGCACTGCTTCAATCGAACAAAGTCCGTTTGGTCGAGAAGCTGACGAATCTTCCTGAAAGCATCATCTCTCCGTTGGAACCGGGAGTAACCTATGAGGATTAAAAGCTTTATTTTGGCACTGATCCTGGGTTGTATGTCAGTTTTTGCAACCATAAGCACCGCACGTGCCGATGAAGCATTTCTTACATACACCCCCTCTTCCGGTTCAATAAACTTTTCTTCGTCAACCGCTAATGGAAGAGAAGCTAAGGCGACTTTTAAGTGGAATATAGCGGGTTGCTCAGAGTTCAATGACAGCAACGACACGTATGAGCAGGAACTTGTTTTCTACAATTACGATGGCAAAGCATACGCTACATCCATGAGGTCATACCGAACCAACCTGCCCAACCACTATCGCGATACACGTTTTTGCGATAGCCAAAACGAGATCAACCTTGCAGTCGGTACATACAGCGCAAACAGTATCATACCGAACAAGGAGTACTACGTCACATACCGACTCGGCGTCGGAAACAGTAATCGCTCGAAGTACAAGATAAGTGTACAAGAGGGGCGTTATTACGTCTTTCAGGAACCAGAAACTGTTTTCGCTGAATCAACGGCAAAGCTTATACCTTTCAAGAACGGCTTCAATGCTCCGGAGTTCCGACGTTGGAATACTGAGATTGAATACAATGACACCATTAAGCGTGCGGACAGCTCCGGCGTAAATCGGTGGTTCTCAGGAGTTATAAGTCGAAAGGAAGATGTCGACTATGTCAGATTTCAGTTGAAAGGACGTAGAGGTGTTCGCTTTATTTCTCCAAGAGGTTCGAATATTGACTATGATGTCAAGATTTATGACAAGAACGGAAACTATACCGGACGCTGCCTGACGTCAACAGATCTTGAACAAGTCAAGTATTTTAACTTCGAATCCGGATATTATTACTTCAGAATATATCCGTATGGAGAGGGTACAAGCTCACTGTTACCATACTATTTAATCGTAACCTGATACTTTTGCCTTATTGCACAAACTAAGTGGAAACCAAAGTGTCCGAATCGCCGCAGGCAGAATCATGTCTGCGGCGATTTTTTGAAGCACTTCTTCAATCGGCCTTTGCCGGCAAAACAACGGTTCCTTTGCATTCATAAAGAATCGAAATAATCAAAGCGGCTCATCCCGATTGCATTTTGCAATGTGTCGGGGCGAGCCGCTTTTTATGGTTTTTTTCGGATTTTGCTGCTAAGGCTTATTTTGCCTGTTTTGCCCTGCGAACCGCAAGAATTCTCTGCATTTCGTTATAAACGATCATATAGCCCTCGTCAACGCCCATGCCGGGTTTTGCAAGGATCTGAACGGGCTGGGTTGCCATTGCGCACTGGGTGCAAACCTGTGCGGAACGGTCGGTTTCGTTGCAGGTGCCGCCCTGGTATGCGCCGATGCCCTTTTCTTTGCAGTAAAGAACAGCCTCGATCGTGTTGTTGATGCCGCCGAGATCGGGAGTTTTTATCTGAACCATGTGACCCGCTTTGTTGTCGGCAAAGTACTTGATGTCCTCAAGAGTGTTGCACCATTCGTCCGCAACGATCTCAACGTTGATTCCGCGGTCGTCAAGTTCCTTGGTGATTGCTGCAAGCGCGCGCATCTGCTTTTCGCGGTCTTCAACATCCATGGGGCCTTCAATGCGGAGGTGGAAGGGCTTTGCGGCTTCTTCAAGGCGCGCCATGTAATCGGCCATTGCCTTGTAGTTATCGTTGCCGAATGCAGCACCGATTGTGCCGTATACGTCAATGTGGAAAATCGGGTTGTAATTTTCATCCGTGCGGAGCTGAAGCACGCGATCACGCAGCCATGCAACATACTGTTCGAGCAGTTCGCCGTGTTCGCCGAGCTTGGTCTTAACGTTGTTGATAAGCGCATGGGGCAGAATCTGTGCGCCCTTGATAATCATTTTATCCGCATTGGTGTAGCGATCGTCACCGGACTGGGTGAAAATATCAATGGGCTTGTCGGAAATGGTGCAGCCGTATTCGTCCGCAACAACTTCGCACATCATTCTGCCGGTGGACCTTGCAACAGCGTCAAGAATCGCCTGAGTCATGCCGTAGCGAATTGCGGTGTGCAGACGTTTGCCGTCAACATGGATAGATTCGACCATTTCGGAAAGTGCGCGGAAATTGTCCGCCTCTTTGCCGACGAGTTCGGGCTTGATATAGTTTTCGATAACGGGAATGAAGTCCTTTGCAAGGAAGAGGGGATCGCGTCCGCCGCAGCCGCTGTACTGAACGGCAGCGCAGTCGCCGTATGCAATCTGGCCGTCCTCAAGAACGAGCATCACGGAGATGGACTCACCGGGCTGACGAACGGAGGTAAAGCCGGGGGTTTTGGGTTCGCCGACGTATGCGGCGCCGTCGCTTTTTGCGCCCGCTTTAATGGCGCGCTGATCGTCAAAATAGAAGCCTGTTCTGCCTGCGGAGCAGATAACATCGATAATTTTCATAAAAGTATCCTTTCAGTTCTTCAAAAATTTATTTCAAAAATGAAATTTAAGTATTCGGGCGGCACGAAAGCATTCCGCGCCGCCGTGCATTTTCAGCCGAAGCCGATTTGCGTTCGTTTATCTGCGGAGAGCCTGCGGCCTTCCGACAAGACGGCCCTTGCTGATCGCGTAAACATCGTCAATGACCATTTGGAAGGTTGCATTGCGCTTTTCGGCCTTTGCGCGCTCTTCGATCTTTGCGCGGTGGAACGCCTTGATATCATCGGTGAAGGGCAGCGCACCCATGTCGAGAATGCGGATCGCGCCGTCGTTATCGCGTGCGGGAAGCATTTTGCCCGCATTGTAGCGGGAAGGCGCAAACGGAATATCAAGAACGCCCGCAAGCACAGCGCGAACGGAACCTATCGCGATGTCGCCTTCGCCCAGTTCGAAGCACTTATCGACAATGCAGCGCGTCTCTCTGCGGATAATATCTTTTTCTTCCTCAAGGTTGGCTGCGGTGCAAACCTGGTCGGAAAGCATGCTGATGACCTGCTTTGTGCAGCGCAGACCCTGTGCGTTTGCTTCCATTGTGGGAACGCCCGCCGCCTCGTGCGGAGTTTTGACGATGACCTTTGTTGCCTTTGAGAGTGCAGCGGTTGCACTGCCCCAGGAAATAACGCCGAATGCCTTCGCTTCGTCCTGCGGGAAACCGCCCATCCACTGATGGAAAACCGTGGTTATGATAACATCATCATAGCCGTATTTATGCATGTATTCGTTTGTCAGCTCTTCAAGGGTGCGGATCGCCGCAACATCCTGAACAAGGTTGCCGCATTGGCCGTAGCCGACGGTGATATTGCGAACTCCCTGCTCTGCCGCAAGCAAAGCCTCAATAATCGCAACCGCATGGGATACGCAGGGCGGAACAAGAGTTCCCGTAAGCGGACCGTAGGGTTCACGGTTAATGGAAACACCCGCTTCTTCGTAGATGCCCGTAAGCCTGTCAACATACTGCCAATCGCGGATCGTCTCCTCCATCGGGACGCTCTTTGCATAGGGCAGGTTATAGGAAATGCCGCCGCCTTCATAGCTTGTGAAACCGCCCGCATAGGCAATTTCGGTCAAAAGGCGCGCATCGGGTGTGCCGTGGCGCACCTGAATGGGAGTGTTCAATGCTTCAATGAGCATACGGCAGCCCGCAACGCCGTGATTGACGGCGGGAAAGCCGTTAAGCAGGGAACGGCCGAGCCGCTGGGACTCCTTTATGCCGTTTTCGGCTTCTTCATAGCGGTTCTGACGGGTGTAGCTGTCAATGGTTGTCGGAAGCAGATCGGCTTCGCCGTTATCCTGAAGATAAGTCAACAGCTTGATATGTTCGGGAATCAGCGCAACGCCCGCGCGCGGCTGAATCAAAGTGATACCCTTTTCCTTTGCTTCAACAAGTTTTTTTGAAAAAACTTTGTGAGCGGGCATGGCCTTGTGGTATTCGATGGCTTCTTTAAGATCAACTTCCCTGCCGGTCGGCCACTGCTTGAGCACGTCGGCACGGATCGCGTTGAATTCGTCATCGGGAATGCGCTTGTTTTTGATATTGGGGTTGTTCATTGTTTAAATGCTCCTCTTTTATTGGGAAATCGCCTGAAGGCAGGTTCGGCACCGAACCTGTTTTCGTCAGGCTCTGCATAGTTCTTGTTTCATTATGCTCAACGCCTGTTCCGGATATTTTTCGGAAAGCAGACCCATTGCGGCGATAATGTATTTTCTGTCGACAAGCACATCCGCCCTGAGCGGCCTCAGCGATGTCGGCTCCTTTTGGTCATAGAGCGCAAATGACGCGATCTTTGCCGTGTTTGTTGTGTGAATCAGTGAACCGCCCGTGACAACGAGCTTCTGCACTTTACGCAGATCCTTGCCGGTTTGAACATAGGTCGTGCCCATCATTGAATACGCTTCTTCGATGCGGCCCGCATGTCTTGTCACCGCCGTGCGCACCGCCATGCATGCAAGAGCTTCGTCCAACCGTTCGGTTTCATCGTCCGTCGGCAAAAGATCTGTGTTTGCGGCAAACATACTGATGATTTCCTCCGCACGCGCCTCGCTCATGCCTGCAAGCTCTGCAATCGTTTTTATTCCCGCCGCATCCACAATTCCGCGAATGCTGTATCTCATGCCGATATCGCCCTCAACCGTGCGCTTGATATACGGCTCGGGCAAACCCTTGAGCATGGTTCGCGGGTCGGTCGGCATTCCGTTTGCAACGGAATAAACATCCGTTGTTGCGCCGCCGACATCAACGGCAACAAGTTCCCCAAGCCCGCGGGAATTATCCGTTCCCTCCGCAAGCAGCTTCATTGCCGCCATAACTGCGGAAGGCGTCGGCATCATAATGCCGGAAATAAGTTCGCTCGCCTTGGTAAGTCCCTTTGCCTGCACGATTCTTTTAAGGAAAACTTCGCGAATCTCTTTCTGGGTCGGTTCAATGTTAAGCGTGCCGAATTTCGGCATAACATTTTCGCAAATATGCACTTCGCGCCCGTCAAGAATGCGCTCGCACTGCCGCACGGCATTTCGGTTGCCCGCAAGGATGACGGGAAAATCTCCGCCTATATCCGCAAGCACGTGCGCATTATGCAGAATGCAGTCGGTATTGCCGCCGTCCGTGCCGCCGACAAGCAGGAAAATATCCGGATTTATCGCCTTTATCTCGTCCGCATCATCCTCATTGAGCTTGAAGGCGTAGGTCTTCAGCACCTTTGCGCCCGCACCGAGGCTTGCACACTTTGCAGCTTCCGCCGTCAGTTCCGGAACGAGCCCGCTTGCAAGCATACGAAGACCGCCCGCCGCGCTGCTGGCGGCGTAGCGTTCGCAAAAATCAAGTTTTCCGGTCACTTTTTCAAGCTTTGAAAGCGCGTCGGAAAGTCCGTTGTTAATGTCCGACTGAACGGTCGTGTAGGCGTTTGCCGTGCCCAGCAGCCTGCCTTCATCAACATCCGCCGCGGTGACCTTTGTGTATGTGCTCCCGAAATCGATCAAAAGAACAGGTTTCATGTTTTTTCCCCGCTTTGCAATCGTAATCAGTAAACAATCAGAGCCGCAGGTTATTCCTCAACGTGCAGGTCCTGTTTCAATGCCTCGATATCAACTTCCGGCGGGGTTCCCGGCGGGAAGGAGCGATCGAAGCCCATCTCTTTAAAACGCTTTTCAACCTCGTCAAACGGCTGTTTGCCGATAACGATATTGCCGCCCACATAGAGCAGGATGTTTTCCAAACCTGCCTCATCGCATTTTTCACGCATACCGCGGCAATCCAGCTCACCCTGACCATAGAGTGAGGAGATGACGATTGCATCGGCGTTCGTTTCAATTGCGGCGTTGATGAATTCTTCCTGAGAAACCATAACGCCGAGATTGACAACATTGAAACCCGCATCGGTGAATGCATGATACAGGATCTTGTTGCCGACCGCGTGAACATCGGCGCCGATAACGCCGATAACAAGAGTCTTTTTATCCATCACTTTGACCTCTCATTATTATGATAAAGTGTCCTTACATAACCCAAGCACACAAAGAAACATTGTGTGCCGCATTTTACAGTCGTATAATACATTTTTAAGCGCAAATAGTCAAGTGCATATGCACTGCAAACCCCAATATATTTGATTTGACATTAATAAAACGACTCAACGGACGAGTTAACATAAAGCGCGGCGGGAAATTTTATTCCTGCCGCGTCGTTCGCTTTAGTGCAAAACGTTATTCTTCTTAGGATTTATTATGCCTCCGCCTTGCCCGCCGTGTTCTGCGGTTTTATGCACGGCGGCTGTTCACCGTTAAGTGCCGCTCTCAGAGCCAGCAGAGCATCGAAAACGTCAACCGCACCGTCGCCGTTAAGATCCGCACGTGCAGCCTGTTCATCGGTGAGGCCCTCCGTTCCTATTGCATAGCGCATAAGCATAAGCGCGTCGTCAATTCCAATCGTGCCGTCGCCGTTAATATCGCCGATAACGGGGGCTTCGGGTTCGAAAACCGCGTGAATAACCGTGTCCTCCTCAACGGTGATTATCTCATCCGTGACAAGCTCCCCGTTGATGAACCAACCCACAAATACCATGCCCTCATGGGTCGGAACGGGTATTTCGCCGACTTCAAAGCTGAAGCCGACACTGACAGGGGTATTAAGCAGCGTTTCTCCCGTGTAATCGTCAATCACCGTCAAATTGCACGTGCGCGGAGCGTAAACCGCCGCAAAAACCATGGGCCGGGTAATCGTTACGGTTTCTTCGGTTATTATGCGTCCGTTGTAATCCCAGCCTGCGAACGCCATTCCCTCGTGAACGGGCGGCGCGGGAAAATCGCTGACTCTCAGCACCGTGCCGTACTCAACATCCTCCATGGTCACAAAAAAGCTGTCAGCTATGGTATCATAGAATCTCACGGTAAAAGTCTCTTTCCTCAATACCGCCGTAATGACCATATCCTCGTTTACGATAACGGTCCCCGACTCCATCAGCTCGCCGTTTACAAGCCAGCCCACAAACACCATTCCCTCACGATAGGGCGGCATGGGCAGGTCCGCAAGGTCAACTTCCGTTCCGGCTCGAACTTCGTAAGTCTCATATGTTTCGCCGGTATCGCTGTCAACAAGCGTGATCGTATGCGTTTCAAACCCGCTGTAAACCGCTGTAACCGTCATGTCCCCCAACACTCTGAGATAGGAGCCTTCAAACAGGGTCCCTTCAACATACCAGCCGACAAAGTCCGCATTCTCATGAACGGGCGGAACGGGGAATTCGTCGTTGTAAAGGCCGTTATCATAGAGCACGGTTACGGATTGCAGCGTTTCACCGTTGTAACCGTCAACGAACGTGACCGTATAAGGGTGCTGCTCATAGGTAGCGTAGATTATAACGTTTGACACGACCGTAACTTCGTCAAGGAACTCGCCGTAGCCGTACCATCCCTTAAAATCATAGCCTTCATGTTCAATGTGTTCGGGGAAATCTTCCGCCTTGATCACTGTTCCGTAAGGCACAGTATCGGTACGAAGAATGACGTCGGTGTGATCATCCCAGAACTTGACCGTGTACATTTTCGCTTCATAAGCCGCATAGCAGCTTGTATTTTCCGTAACATTGATGCTTCCCGAAACGGCGCTTCCGTCCGCATACTGCCATTCGACAAAATTGTATCCGACTGCATCGGGAGCTTTCGGAAATTCGGACAGTGGAATTTCCGTGCCGTATTCTGCGGTGCGTGTTCCGATGAGTTCGCCGGTGAGTCCCGAATAAAAGCTTACCGTGTAGACTTCGTTGCTGTATTCCGCGCGGAAAGTCGTATCACCCGTAAGATAGTAACTGCTGCCGAAAAATTCGGAACCGTTAACCGACCAATATTCAAACGTTTTGCCCTCATGCTCCGGCGGCTCGGGAAAAGCCTCTACTGTAACGGTATCTCCGATGGGCATATTCAGAGTTTTCAGCACCTGTTCCGTCGCGCCGTCCACCCATTGCACGGTGCAGGTCGGAACGGTGTACGAAGCAATTATATTTGTGTTGGCTGTTATTGTCAGGCTTCCGGCAACGGTCTCTCCGTTCGGACCCCTCCAATGAGAAAAGTTTTTCCCCGGAATCGTCGGCGGCGTCGGGAAGTCGCTGAGATTCAACACCGTGTTCTTTGTTACCGTAAAGGATTCAAACGCCGCAGTCTGTCCCTCAACAATGAAGTTCACCGTGTAAAGCGGAGGGAAGTACCAGTTCCTGTTGCCCGCAAGTACGGGATGGGTGTATATACCCTCATCCTCATAATAATAAGGATCGTATTCACCGCGGCGGCTCTTCGCATAGTCAAGTGCCTGCCCGATATTGTAGCATTCGGACACGCCCAATCCGCGCATGGAGTTCAAAATATCTTGGAAGATGTAAACATCATATGCAACGGTCACGGTTTCATCATAACCCAAAGCAACGGAAGCACCGTGTGAAGTGAAATAGTTCAGCAGATTGCCGTCCTTGCCGCCGCTGCATGTTGCAAGATGCACATAGCTGCCCGGCATGGTTGCGGTTGCATAGTGATTCAGATAGAGATAGTTCACGGCAATGCCGCCGCCGGCAAGTTCCACAACCCAGCCGTTGCTGTAATCGCTTGCCGTGACACCGTTTTCATTGTGAATCGCAATATAGCTCAGCCCGTCATATTCCAAACCGTGCGAGTCAAACATGATCACGCCGTATTTATACATCTCTGTCAAATCGGTAACATCACATTCGTTGCCTCCGTACACGGTCAAAGTTCCGCCCGTGTAGCTGCTGATCACGGGAGCGAAAGTTTCCGAATAGTAAGTGCCGACACCCTCATCAATTCCTAAGTATGGCGCATAAACGGCAACATTCCTGTTTGAGGCCGTGACCGCACCGTCATTCAAAATACCGCGAACCTCTTCCGCAGGGGAAAGCTCGATTTTAACAGGTTCGGAACCTTCTCTGATGCCGTGAACGATATTGTAATCATACACAACGGTCATTCCGGATTTCAGAGTGTAGCCGAAAGTTGTTCCGTTCTGCCGGTTGATGCTCTTGATTCGTGAATCCCCGTCAAGATATTCGAACAGGGTGTCAACCGTTTCAACAGCGGACAGGTCGGAGTCAAGTTCGCTTTCGAGTTCAAAGAGCTCGCCGTCAATTTCACGACGAACCTTCTGCATACTGCGAAGTTCAGCTGCTGCCGCATAACTGTCCGCCGCAGCACCGATGGGCAAAAGCCCGATGCAAAGCATCGCTGCAATGAGAATACAGAGTATTCTTCTGAAATTCGTTCCTTTCATAATGCCTCCTGAATGATTTTTTTATATCACGCAATTCGAGTGAACAGCGCTGATATCGTTCACAAGTTCAAGCATCGGATTTCGGAGAATGCGCTGCACTGTTTCCGTCATTCATACCGCGACCGCAGTCGAGTCCGAATCTCCTGTTTGCAAAAACTATTCCTTAGAGTATGATTTAAATAATAATTTAAATTGCGCTCCAATCATTTACATTTTAACACAGTATTCAGAGGCTGTCAACAACATTCTAAAAGTATCCGATTGTTTCTTTTTCTGAAAAAAGGCGGCAAATTAACATTTTTCGGCACGGTTCATAATTTCCTCAAATAAATATAACTTGCGGAAAACTTTGCAGCAAAAAGCACGGCAGGAGAAACCCCGCCGTGCTGCGTTTCACTTTCAGTTTGGAAGCATAAGCTTCAAGTCATAATCGAGTTCTTAATTATTATTGCTGAGCATATCCGCTGCCGCATCCGCAACGTTTTCGTTTGTCAGCCTGTCAATAATTCCGTTTTTGGATTCAAAGCCGCACAACCGGAGCGCGCCGCCCTTCATCATCATCAGGCCGATGCTTGCGTTCCTGCTGCTTTTCTCATCCGAAAACCCCTCGGCAAGCCCGGTTGCCTTTTGGACTTGTTCAAGCGTCATGTTTTCAAACACAACAAGGCAGTTCTCGGTAACAAACGGCGCAATGGCCTCGCCTGCTTCTTCCGCCTGTTCGCCTGTCAGCACAATGATATCATAATCGCGCTCTTCCGCAGCCTTAACAATTTCGCTGCCCGTGCACTCTCGATCAAACAAAATCCTGTACCGCATTGAATCCATGCGTGCGGCAGTGTTTGATTTCACGACAGCGCAAAGGTAAACAATGCAGCCGATGAGCAAAACGATAACAAAACCGGGAATTACTTTCCAAAGAACATTTCTCTTTGCAGATTTCTTTTTTTCCATTAAATACATGCCCCTCTTCGATTTTCGATATACACATAATAGCATACTAACGTTGTGAAGTCAAGCAAAATGCGTGTATATTTTTTTGCATAGTGCCCTTTAAATGATAGTCGAAATGCAAATTAAAACAGGAACAAAAAAAGAAACAGTCATTTGACTGTTTCTTTGGAATCCGGCAGCTGCCTAT
>OHSM01000076.1_pt1 | contig 57638 bp, 52 predicted proteins | sample 1578671 | NCBI WGS metagenome assembly OHSM01 (sample SAMEA3879591, study PRJEB24766) | human gut metagenome | biome: human-associated habitat; feature: feces | place: USA | collected 1985/1987 | reverse complement strand
TGCAGGAGCGGGCAGCAGGCAATGCGGATAAGCGGGCGGCCCTTCCGGAGAGGTGCGCGGCGGTTTTGCGGAGCGGGGAATTTTCGCTATCTTCGTCCTGAAACTTCCAAACGACACACATCATGCAGCACGACCTTCGATTCATCCCCTTCCGCTCGCCGGCCGATGCGGGGTGGGACGAGGCCTGGAGCCTCTACCGCGACTCCTTTCCGCCCTGCGAACGACGTTCGGCCGAGCACCACATCCGCGCCCTGGCCGACCCGGCCTTCACGGCCGACGGCATCTGGCTGGGCGACCGGCTGGCCGGACTCCTCTTCCACTGGCGGGGCGAGGGGTTCCGCTACGCCGAGCATCTGGCCGTGGCGCCCGCCCTGCGGGGGCACAACATCGGTTCCCGGGCGCTCGAGGCCTACTGCCGGAGCTCCGACGGGCCGGTGGTGCTCGAAATCGAGCCGCCCATCGAGGGGATGGCGCTGCGCCGCCTCCACTTCTACCGGCGGCTGGGCTTCGTCGAGAACCCCTGTCACTACATCCACCCCTCCTACGAGGAGCCCTTCGCACCCCATCCGCTGGTGGTGATGAGCTACCCCGAGCCGCTCACCCCCGCGCAGCTCCGCCGCGCGGTCGACTTCGTCCGCGAGCGGGTGCTCCGCTACTCGGGCCACGAGCACCCCACCCTTCCCCGGCTCGAGGAGGCGGAGCGGTAGTCTCGTCCGGCCCACGCGCCGGCGCCGCACCGCAAGGGACCGGAAAGTTTCTGAAAGGGAGGCGCCCGGCCCCTTTTTCACACACGCCGAGCCGTCCCGCCCTACGCACTCAGAAGCCGCTCCCGAGGCTGACCCCGAACCGGAGCCAGACACACCACGGCACCCCGAAGCCGGCCCCGCACCATTCTCCATCCGGGGTCCTTCGCACCGAGAGGCCCCGCCCGGCGCCAACCATTCCGAAGCGCCCCGCCACTTATGGAACACCCCGCTCCTCCAGACGGAAGAGCGGGGTGTTCGGCAGGTTGTACCTGCACAACGCCAAAGGGAGGCAAGGGGGCTGCCCAAAAGCGTCAAGAGAACAAGGGAGGTGCCGGCAACACGCACCGGGGCCACGCACCGGCAGCGCACCAGAACCACTTACCGGAAACACACCGACAACCGGAGCCGGGAGCCGGCGGGGTCACACCTCTCCGAGGAAGCGTTCCAGCTCGGCGAGCCAGAGCGCCTTATAGGGAAATGCGTCGTCGAAGGCGAAGCTGTGGCCGCCGCGCGGGTAGACGTGCAGCTGCGCCGGAACGCCCCGGGCGCTCAACGCCTCGTAGTAGCGCAGCGAGTGCATCGGCGAGACGGCCGCGTCGTCCTCGGCCAGCACGATGAAGGCGGGGGCGGTCTGCGGCGTGACGTGCAGCTCGAGCGAGAGACGCTCGCAGAGCTCCGCCGAGGGGTTCTCGCCCATCAGCCGGCCGCGCGAGGGGCGGTGGGCCCAGGCGTCGAGCATCGTGATGACGGGGTAGAGCAGAATCTGGAAGGCCGGGCGCTCCTCCCCCTCGAAGAGCGTGGCGGCCGTTGCGGCGATGTGGCCGCCGATGGAGGCACCCATCACGCCCAGGCGCGTTATGCCCCACTCGGCCGCCCGTTCGCGCATGAATGCCAGCGCGCAGCGGATATCCTCGGCCGGAAGGCCGGCACGTCCGTGCGGCATGCGGTAGCAGAGCACGGCATAGGTCACGCCCCGCTCGTTGAACCAGCGGGCGAAGGGGTACCCCTCGCGCTCGAGCGCCACCTGGTTGAATCCACCTCCCGGGCAGGCGACGACCGCCTGGCCGTTGGGACGGGCGGCCGGCCAGAGCAGCAGTTCGGCCGCCTCGTCACCCTCCGCCCCGGCTCCGAGCCGGAAGCGGAGAAACGCTTCGTTGTGTTCCATCTCCTTCATATCGTATGCGGAGTCCGCCCCGTCCGGGACGGAGGCTCCTACAACCATTCAACCACGTATTTGGTCACCAGATAGCCGCCCACGACCAGCCAGAGGTAGAGCGCTCCGGCCAGCAGGAAGGGCTTGGCGCCCGCCTGGCGGAACTTGTCGATGCTCGTCTCGGTGCCGAGCGCCGTCATGGCCATCGTCAGCAGGAAGGTGTCAATGTACTCGATGGCGCCGTTGAGCGGAATCTCCTTCACGGAGTCGACCCCCAGCAGGTACTGCAGCAGCGAATTGAGGCAGATGACGCCGATGAATCCGAAGGCGAACCAGGGAATCGTGATGCGGCTCTTGCCCGCAGGGGCGTCGGCCGAAGCTCCTGCGCCGGCGGCGGCGGTTTCGCGGCGGCGGCGCGAGAGCGCGAAGCTCATGATGACGAGCACGGGGGCCAGCATCATGACGCGAATCATCTTGGTGATGGTGGCCGTACCGGCGATGCCCAGCGAGTCGGTGGGGTCCATGGCGTTGCCGGCGCCGGCCACGTGGGCCACCTCGTGGAGCGTGCTGCCCGTATAGATGGCCACGCCCGTATCCGAGAGTCCTTCGAGCAGCCCCGCGCGGTACATAATCGGGTAGAGGAACATCGAGAGGGTGCCGAAAATCACCACCGTCGAGACGGCGATGGCGGTCTTGTAGCCCTCGCAGCGGACCACCGGCTCGGCGCCCAGCACGGCCGCCGCACCGCAGATGGCGCTGCCCGTCGAGGTCATCAGCGCCGTGTCGCGGTCGATGCGCATGAGGCGTCCGAGGGCCACGCCGCCCAGGATGGTCACCGTCACCACCACCAGGTCGACCACCACGGCCGGAACGCCCACGGCGGCCACCTGGGCCAGCGTCAGACGGAAGCCGTAGAGGATGATGCCCCAGCGCAGCAGCTGCTTGGTGCAGAACTTGATGCCCGGGACCCACGTCTCGGGCAGGCGGTTGCGCAGGCTGTTGGCGTAGAGCATGCCGAGGATGATGCCGACGATGAGCGGACTGAACGAGAGGCTGCGGACGAAGGGAATCTCGGCGATGTAGAATGCCGCGAACGAGAAGAGCGCAATGAGCAGGATGCCGTGGAGGGTGTTGGCTCGGGTACCTTTTTCCATCATGACTTTTCGGGTTTTTTCGTGTTTTCTCTTTTGGTGGGAGGGATGCGCGCGGCTGCCGGGGCGGCGGGCGGACCCTTTTGCGCCGCAAAAGTACGAAACGGCGCGGAGTTGTCAAAACGAAAAAGGGTTATAAGCGATAACCAAAAGTTATAATGAAGGGGTGAAAAGGGGCGGAAAGGAGGAGGCACGGACGCTGGAGGTACGGGGCGCGGTGCTGCGGGCAGGGACAGGACGGGACGAGAGGAGGAGGCGTGGGGCGCGGAGTGTGGGGCGCGGAGTGTGGGGCGCGGGGATGCGGAGCAGAGCGAGGCGCAGGGCAACAGGGCGGAGAGGATGAAGCGCTGGAGACGCGGGCAAGGGCTACAAAGCGGCTGCCCAATTTGAAGTGAGAACGCTCGGCGGGGGTCTCCTGCAAACCCTCAGAGCGAGGCGCGGGCGAAGTCCGTGAAGCGGCGGACCGATTCGGGAAGCTCGGCCGCCGGGTGGACGAACGAGAAGCTGCGCCGCAGCGAAAGCCCCTCGAGGTCAATCACCCGCAGCTCGCCGCGCCGCAGCTCGTCGACCACCGCAATGACCGAGACGATGGCCAGCGTGTCGCTGTTGCGCACGAAGGCCTTGATGCCCTCGGTGCTCCCCAGCCGCATCACAATCCGGAGCATCCGCAGCCGGATGCCGGCGCGGGCCAGCGCCGCGGCCGTCACCTCGAGCGTCCCGGAGCCCCCTTCGCGCATGACCAGCGGCAGCGTGCAGAGCTGCTCGGGGGTGACGCTCTCGAGCCGGCCGTAGGCCCCGTCGGGGCGGGCGACCAGCACCAGCTCGTCCTCGGTGAAGGGGTCGTAGAAGAGCCCGTGGCGGTGGCTGAAGCTCTCGACGATACCCAAATCGACGGTGCCCCGTTCGAGCGCCTGCTCAATCTGGTCGCTGTTGCCCGAGGCAAGCGTTACGTCGAGGTGGGGATAGCGGGCCGTGAAGCGGGCCAGAATCGGCGGCAGGAGGTATTGGGCGACGGTCGTGCTGGCCCCCAGGCGCAGCTCCCCCTCGAGGCGCTCGGTGCAGCGGCTCATGGCGTACTGCAGGTGGCGGTACTCGGCCTCGAGCCGCTCGGCGCACCCCAGCAGCACCTCGCCCGCGGCCGTCAGACAGAGGCGGCTGCCCCGCCGGTTGAAGAGCGTCACGCCGTAGGCCGTTTCGAGCGCGCTGACATGCTTGCTCACGGCCGGCTGCGAGATGAAGAGCTCCTCGGCGGCCCGGGTGAAGCTCAGCGTGCGGGCCGCCGCCAGAAAGACGCGGAGTCGGAAGTCGTCCATGCCCGGGGCGCGGTGTTAACGTTAACCCAGTCCGCCCTGCTCGGCGAATTCGCGCACCGAGCGGATGTAGTGGGCGATGGTCTCCTCCATCGTGAGGAAGGATTTGCCGCCGGCGGCATTCTTGTGGCCGCCGCCGTCGAAGTACTTGCGGGCGAAGAGGTTGACATCCACGTCGCCGCGCGAGCGGAGCGAGATGCGGATGAACTTGCGGTGGGCCAGGAACATGGCCGACATCTTCACCTTCTTGATGGTGAGCGCGTAGTTGACGAAGCCCTCGCTGTCGCCCTGCTGGAACTGGAAGCGGCGCATCTCGTTCTCCTTAAGCGACATGTAGGCCACCGTACCATCCTCGATGAGCTCCATCTTGCGGTTGATGGCGTAGCCGAAGAGCCGCGCGCGCCCCTCGGTATAGGCGTTGTAGACGTTGTTGTGGAGCGTCGGGATGTGGATGCCCTTCTCGACAAGCACCGCCACGGCGCGGAACAGCTCGGGCGTGAGGAACGAGAAGGCGAAGTTGCCCGTGTCGGTCATCATCCCGACGTAGAGCTCCTCGGCCATCTTGAGCGTGATGGCGTCGGTGCCGAACATCCGCTCGATGAGCGTATAGACCAGGAAGCAGGTGCTCGACGACTCGGGGTGCGAGAAGGCGATGTCGAACTCCTCGACGGGCGAGAGGTGGTGGTCGATGAGCACGCGGCGCGCCGTAGTGTTCGAGGCGAGCTCCTGGCTCAGGTTCTCGAGCCGCGAGATGGCGTTGAAGTCGAGGCAGAAGATGATGTCGGCCCCGGCGATGGCGCGGGCGGCGCGCCCCTCGGTGTCGGTGCGGTGGATGACCACGTCGGCGATGCCGGGCATCCAGTCGAGGAAGTAGGGGTATTTGTTGGGGACGATGCAGGTTACGCGGTGGCCCATCGAGGTGAGCACGTCGCTCCAGGCCAGCGACGAGCCGATGGCGTCGCCGTCGGGGTTGGTGTGCGAGAGAATCACGATTTGCTGGCTGGGCCGAACGAGCAGGGCGCGCAGGGCATCAATCCGGTCTTGCGAAATATTCATGGCGGGAGGTTGTCAATACCATCGCAAAGATAATGAAAAAGTGCGAGTTCGCAAATGTCGTCCCGGACGGTGCACCGCGCGGCGTGCGAAAAAAGCGGCGGAGCTCCCCGCAAGGGGCTCCGCCGCCGGATTGCAGCACCCGGGCCGGCACCCTGCCGGCCGAGGGGTCAGTACTTGTATTTCATCCACTTGAGCAGTTCGCGGAAGGTCGGCTTCTTGCCGTACATGAAGATGCCCACGCGGTAGATTTTGCCGGCCAGCCAGACCATCGCCACGAACGAGGCGTAGAGCAGCACCAGCGAGAGGACCACCTCCCACGTGGGAATGCCGTAGGGGATGCGCGCCATCATCACCACGGGCGAGGTGAAGGGGATGAGCGAGAACCAGAAGGCCAGCGGCGAGTTGGGGTCCTTCATCACCGAGACCATCACCAGGAAGGCCAGGATGATGGGGATGGTGATGGGGGTCTGCAGCTGCTGGGCGTCCTGCACGCTGTCGACGGCCGAGCCCACGGCGGCGAACATCGCCGAGTAGAGCAGATAGCCGCCCACGACAAAGAGCAGCAGGCAGACGAATATCTGGACCAGATAGCCGAAGTCGGTCATCGTCGCCACGGCCTGCATCATCTCGGGGCTGACGCCCGAGAGGGCCGCCGCTTCGGGCACGCCCTGCTGCATGGCCTGCGCCCCGGCCATCACCTCGGCGGGCATCAGGTGGGGGATGAGCAGCGCCCCGACGCCGCAAATCAGCACGCCCCAAATCAGAATCTGGACCACGGCCACCGAGGCCACGCCCAGGATTTTACCCATCATCAGCTCGAAGGGGCGCACCGACGAGACCACAACCTCCAGCACGCGGTTGTTCTTCTCCTCGATGACCGACTGCATGACCATGCCGCCGTAGATGAGCAGGAACATGTAGAGCACCATCCCCAGCACGAAGCCCGAAGCCGAGGCGATGACCGACGAGCGGGCCTGCGAATCCTCCTCCTGCGACTCGTCGTTGCGGAAGGTCTGCATGTGAACCGTGGTCTTCACCTCGTCGAGAATCTGCGGCAGGTTCTCGATGTGGTAGGCCTTGAGCTTCTCCGTCTCGATGATGTCCTCAATCTGGCCGGTGATGTTCTCCTCAACCGAGAGCGACGAGGAGCCGTTGAGGTAGAGGCGCACGTTGTCGGGGTTGGTCATCACGTCGCGGCCGATGTAGAGGATGCCGTAGACATCCTCAAGGCTGCGGCGCGCCTCGTCGGTGGTCAGCTCAGTGGGTTCGAAGCGGAACTCCTCGTCGCTTTCGAGCGCGGGGGCCACCCGTCCGCTCTCGTCGATGACGGCGATGCGCTTGAGCTCCCCCGTCGAGAAGCGCATGATGAGGGCCGGCGCCGCCATCAGGGCGAGCACCAGCACGGGCATGAGCAGCGTGGTGATGATGAAGGATTTCTTGCGGACGCGCTCGTTGAACTCGCGTCCGATGATGATGGAGATGTTCGACATGGTCAGTTTCTCTTGTTCGCAGTTGCGGTTTGTGTTCCTATGCTTGTTTTCCGTAGCTCACCAGATACCACAGGCCGCCCGCCGAGAGCAGCACGGCAAGGGCCAGCGGCAGCGCCGTTTCGCCGCCCCGGGCCATCAGGCGCAGGCAGGCCAGTGCCTCGTTGACCGAGATGACGAAGAGGAGCAGCCCCGTAATCTGGGGCGCCGTGAGGCTGCGGCGCCAGGCCGGACGCGCCGACTCGTCGCGGCGTGCGGTCCCCGCGGAGGCCGGAGCGGCGGCAGAGGCGTCGAAGGTGCCGGCCGGAGTTCCGGCGGAGGGGTTGCCGGCGGAGGGTGCTGCGGCGGTCGTTTTGGAGGCGGTGCCGGCGGATTGTCCCGCCCCGTCGTCGGACTGCGGGGCGCGCAGCGACTCCCGGAGCGAGAGCAGGTGGGTCACCAGCAGCAGGACGACGGCGAGCCAGAGCTTCACGTCGGGGCGCTCGCCCGTGAGCAGGCAGCCCAGCAGAAGCAGTACGGTAGCCGCAAGCAGCGTGCGGCGGAGGGCGTTTCGGATTCGTGCTTTCATGGCCGGAGGGTTTTTCGGGCGGCGGCTCAGAGCGTGCCGTTGACCGCCCGGATGAAGATATCGTTCATCGAGGGGATGATTTCGGTGAAGGAGCGGAGCTCGACCGCCTCGTTGGCGCGGCGAATCACCTCGCGCACGCGGGCGTCGTCGTCGACGTGGAGCTTGAGCGAGGAGTAGTCGGCCGTCGGCTCGTCGGCCGCGCCCAGCACCTCGCACAGCGGGGCGAGCGCCTCGCGCAGCGCCGCCTCGTCGCCCCGGTAGTAGAGCTCGAAGATGTTGTTGCCGTGGCGGCGGCGGATGTCGTCGACGCGCCCCGAGAGGATGTTGTGCGACTTGTTGATGAGGGTGATGTGGTCGCACACCTCCTCGACCGACGACATGTTGTGGGTCGAGAAGATGACCGTCGCCCCCTGGTCGCGCAGCGCCATAATCTGCTCCTTGAGCAGGTTGGCGTTGATGGGGTCGAAGCCCGAGAAGGGCTCGTCGAAAATCAGCAGCTCGGGGCGGTGCAGCACCGTGACGATGAACTGCACCTTCTGGGCCATGCCCTTCGAGAGCTCCTCGACGCGCTTGTCCCACCAGTTCTCAATCCCGAAGCGGGCGAACCACTCCTTCAGCCGCGCGGTCGCCTCGCGGCGCGAGAGCCCCTTGAGGCGGGCAAAGAAGAGGGCCTGCTCGCCCACCTTCATCTTCTTGTAAAGGCCGCGCTCCTCGGGCAGGTAGCCGATGCGGCGGACATCTTCGGGGGCGATGTCGCGCCCGTCGAAGAGGACGCGGCCGCTGTCGGGGGCCGTGATGCGGTTGATGATGCGGATGAGCGTCGTCTTGCCGGCGCCGTTGGGGCCCAGCAGGCCGTAGACCGAACCTTTGGGGATGGAGAGCGAGACGTCGTCCAGAGCCGTATGTTCGGCAAACCGTTTCGAGACGTGCTCGACGCTGAGAATGTCCATGGTGGAAAGAGTGTTTTGGGTGACGTTCCGTCACGGTTTATCACGAGCAAATATAGGGATTATTTCCGAAATATCGACAATTATTTATCGTTTTTCGATAAAACAGAAGGTTCGGGCTTCAAAAAACGGGCGTCGACCGCGCCGCCGTAGGGGGAAAAGCGTTAATTTTGCGGCAGCAGCCCGGAGGCGCCTGAGGCCGGTGCAGCGACCGGAGACGGAGGCACCGGAGGCGGGCGGAAGAGGCGGCCGCGCGGGGGCCCAACGACGGGGGTCGGCGAAGGGACAAACGGCGGGGCCCGGCGGCAGAGGCAACCGGCAAACCCGGCGGCGGAGGCAACCGGAAGAACCGGCAGAGAGACCGGAGACGGAGACACCGGCGGCCCCGACCACCCCACAGGCCCGGGAGGCGGGGCCCGGCGGCAGAGGCCGGAGACGGAGACGCCGGCGGCCCTCCCGCCCCACCGGCCCGGCCGAGGGCGGTAACAGAGAGACAAGCGACTATCAATCAAACTATACGGTTATGGAGCAGAACAAGAACAAGTGCGTGCTGGTCAGCGGCGGCGCCGGATACATCGGCTCGCACACCTCGGTCGAACTCATCGAGGCGGGATACGACGTGGTCATCGTCGACAACCTCTCCAACTCGGACATGGGCGCCGTCGAGGGGGTGCGCAAAATCACCGGACGCGAGGTCCCCTTCGTCCAGGTCGACTGCTGCGACTACGAGGCCTTCCGCAAGGTCTTCGAAGAGTATGAATTCGACTCGGTGATTCACTTCGCCGCCTCGAAGGCGGTGGGCGAATCGGTCCAGAAGCCGCTGGAGTACTACCGCAACAACCTCACCTCGTTCATGAACGTCATCCGGCTCATGCGCGAGTTCGGACGCCACAACATCGTCTTCTCGTCGTCGTGCACCGTCTACGGCGAGGCCGACAAACTCCCCGTCACCGAGCAGACGCCCCGCAAGCCGGCCACCTCGCCCTACGGCAACACCAAACAGATGTGCGAGGACATCCTGCGCGATTCGCTGGCGGCCTACGACGGGCTGCGCGGCATCGCCCTGCGCTACTTCAACCCCATCGGGGCACACCCCTCGGCCCTCATTGGCGAGCTGCCGCGCGGCGTGCCGCAGAACCTCGTCCCCTACATCACGCAGACGGCCGCCGGCGTGCGCGAGTGTCTGAGCGTCTTCGGCGACGACTACCCGACGCCCGACGGTTCGTGCATCCGCGACTACATCGACGTGGTGGACCTGGCGCAGGCCCACGTGACGGCCATCGCGCGCATGGTCGAGGGGCGCAGCAAGGCCGACTACGAAATCTTCAACATCGGCACCGGCCGCGGCGTCTCGGTGCTCGAGCTGGTACACCGCTTCGAGCAGGCCAACGGCGTGAAGCTCAACTACCGGATTGTCGGCCGTCGTGCGGGCGACATCGTGGCCATCTGGGCCGACCCGAGCTATGCCAACACCGAGCTGGGGTGGAAGGCCGAGCGTTCGCTCGACGACACGCTCCGTTCGGCCTGGGCCTGGGAGAAGCATCTGCGCGGCATGGCCTGAGGCGCGGCACGGCCCTGAGGCACAGCACGGCCCTGAGGCACAGCATGTTTCAGGGCACGGAGCGGACTGAGATGCGGCGCGGGCTGAGATGCATAAGCCGCCGCGCCGGAATCCGCCGGTCAGCGGCCCAACGGCCCCGAAATCCGCCGACAGCAGCCCAATAACCCAATAACTAAGAAGAGGGGAGGAAATCCATTCGCAGGAATTTCCTCCCCTCTTTTTAGTTCCGCATTAGTTCCGCGGCATTCCCGGTTCCGCTTTACTCCCGGTTCCGCTGTTGCTCGCCTCCGCTGCTTTTCCGACTCCCGGGACAATACGCCTCCGGACGACAGAGTACTCCGCCGCCCTTGCGTCCTTTTCCACCGTCTGTCGGCCGTCTCCGTCCAGCGGCAAACTCCGCCGACAATCCTCCTCCAACAGCCGCAGCCGCCCCCGCTACCGCTGGGGGTCCATCGAGGCGGGGGTCACCCCTATCGAGGAGCGGGCCCAGTCGCCCCGCGCACGGAGCACCTGCTCGATGATGTCGCGCACGGCCCCCCGTCCGCCGTTGAATTCGGAGACGTAGCGCGCCGCCTCGATGACCTCCGAGGCGGCATCGGCCGGGCAAACCGGAATCCCCACCATGCGCATGCACTCCAGGTCGGGGATGTCGTCGCCCATGTAGATGACGTGGGCCGGGTCTATCCCCTCGCGTTCGAAGTAGGAGCGCATGACGGCAATCTTGTCCATGCAGTCCATATAAAAGTCCTTGACGCCCAGCATCTGAAGGCGCCGCTCGAGCGTAGCCCCGTGGCCTCCCGTGATGACGCACACCCGGTAGCCCTGACGCACGGCGTAGGCCAGTGCGTAGCCATCCTTGGCGTTGTAGCGGCGCAGAAAGTCACCGCCCGGCAGCGGCATAATCGAGCCGTCGGTCATCACGCCGTCGACGTCGAAGACGAAGGCTTCGGTGAGGGCTATATCTTCCTTGAAGTTTCCCATATGTATTGACTCATTGAGTTGTATATTTCGAGCAGCAGCGCATCCCCCGCCAGACGGGCGCGGTGGCGCTCCAGCGTCGGCAGGTCGCCCCGCACGGCGGGTCCGGTCTGCACGGCGGCGGGTGACGGGGAGGCGAGGGCCTTGGCGGCCGTCTCGGCAATCAGCGGCTTGAGCACCTCGAAGGGGAGCCCCTCGCGGGCGAGGGTCCGCTCGCCCGCGGTGTAGAGCGCGTTGACGAAGTTGCAGGCGAGGACGCCCGCCAGATGGAGGGCGCCGCGGCGCTGCGAGTCGGCCGGGTATACCTGCGTCGAGAGGCGCCGTGCGAAGCGCTCCACGGCCCCGCGCGTGGCCTCGTCGGAGGCCTCGATGAAGAGGGGCACCTGCGCAAAGTCGACGGCGCGCCCCGCCGTGAAGGTCTGCAGCGGGTAGAGGACCGCCCGGTGCGCAAAACGTCCGAGCGCATCGAGGGGGACGCTGCCCGCCGTATGGGCCACCACCGCCCCGGCGGGAACGGGCAGCGAGGCGGCAACCTCGCCCACGGCGCGGTCGCTCACCGCCACCAGGTAGAGGTCCGCCGCGGCCAGCCTCCGGGGGTCGTCCGTCCAGGTCGTACCGCCGAGCGCCGCCACACGGGGGCCGCGCTCCGGATTGCGGGCGAAGAGCTGGCAGAGCTCCACGCCGCTCGCGGGCAGGGCCCGCGCCAATGCTTCGGCAACATTTCCGCTGCCGACAATCACTACACGTTTCAGTTCCATCTCTGTTCGATTCGTTCCGGACGCACACCCGCCGCCCTATTCGGGGATGTCCACCAGGCGGAGGTTGTCGCCCGACATGCGCGCCGCCTGCTTGACCCGCTCCAGTTCGCGGTCGACGCTCGCCAGTTCGCGGCTCTCGTTGAGCGCGAAGGAGGTCTGGCCGGCATCCTCGACCGCCTCCAGCACGCCGTAGAGCGTCAGCGAGTTGATGTCGCGCCCGGGGACGAAGCCCTCGTCGCGCTCGCCGTCGCCCCGCCGCACGGCCACCAGAAGCCCGGCCTGCACCAGCTGGTAGAGCACGTCGTTGAGGATGCGCGTCGGGAGGTTCATCCGCGTGCGAATCTCCTCGACGTCCATCGCCCCGCCCTCGCGGCGGAAGCGGCGCACGACCACCAGCATGACCGCCAGCAGCACCTTGCGCCGCTGGTCGTAGCTGATGCGCAGCGACTCGCGCTCCTCGTTGAAGCGGGCGATGTTCTGGTAGGCGAATGAGAGCTCGCCGCCAAAGAGGAGAATTTCCCACGAGAACTGCAGCCAGAGCAGGAAGAGCGGCAGCGCCGCGAAGCTGCCGTAGATGGCGTTGTAGGAGGTCATCCAGCGCTGCACGTGGATGTAGCCCCACTGGAAGAGGATGAAGAGCGTGCCGGCGACCAGTCCGGCCGTCAGGGCGCTCGTGAAGCGCACGCGCGTATTGGGTATTATCAGGTATAGAAGCGTGAACATCAGCCAGATGAGCACGCCCGAAGCCGCCTTCGAGAGGAGGATGTAGGGGAGCGAGTCGCGGAAGCCGAGCAGCTCCTCGGCGTAGGAGCCCAGCGCGTTGGCGACAATCCACAGCAGCGGGCCGATGAGCACCACCGAGATGTAGTCGGTCCACTGGCGCGCCACGCTGCGCGTGACCTTCACCTCCCAGATGTTGTTGAAGGCGCTCTCGATGGAGCCGAAGACGCGGATGACCGACCAGAAGAGCATGACCAGCGCCACGGTGGCCACCACGCCGCCCCGCGTACGGGCCAGCGCATTGTCGGCGAACGAGACCAGGTAGTCGACAATCTCGGGGTTGCGCGGGAAGAGGCCGTAGAGCTCCTGCACGAGCCCCTCGGCCAGCCCGAAGCCCTTGACCACGGCGAAGATGACCGCCACGATGGGGACCACCGAGATGAGCGTGTAGAAGGTCAGCGCGGCGCTCCGCACGAAGGTGTCGTGCTCGCGCATCCCCCGTGCCGTATAGAAGAGCAGGCGGTACTGCCGCACGAACCACCGCATGACGGGGTTGCGGAATTCGCCCGGCTCGCGCGAGAGGAGCGTATCGGTCAGGTATGTGGGCAGCTCCTTGAGTTTCATGGTCTGGTTCGGTCGGTTTTGGTCGGTTTCGGCTTTGGCCCGGGCGCGGCATTCGGTGCGGCGCAGTTTTCGGTCCGGGTCCGGACGCGGCATCCGGGTGCGGACGCAGCATTCGGCACGGGTCCGGCGCTGTTTCGGCGCGGCTTTCAGCGCGATGCTGGTCCGGCGGGCGGAGGCTCCGTAAAGATAACTATTTTAGACGTATTGTCCAAAAACGCCCCTCGATTCGCGTGAAGGCCAGACGCGGTCCGCCGCCCCGGCGCACCCCCAGCCGGCGGGCAAGCTCCTCGCCCGAGAGCGGGAAGTCGTGCTTGAGCAGCTCGGCGCCACGGCCCCGCAGCTCGCGGCGCAGGCCGCGCGGGTCGAAGGGCTCGATGCGTTCGATGGCAAAGACCCTGCCCAAGACGCCGCGGGGCTCCTCCACGGCAAAGCCGTATCCGTTCTCGCTCCACAGGTCGGCCACCCCCGCCAGCGCCCGGCGGGCCAGGCGGCACTTCTGCAGCGCCACGTCGGGCTGCACCAGCCAGCGGTAACGCTCCGCCTCGAAGGGTTCTGCCGGCGGAAGCTCCTCCCGCTCACCGACCGGCAGGGCGAAGGCGCCCCGCCCGAGCGCCGTTGCCGCAAGCTGCGGCGGAGCGCCGTCGATGCGGACCACCAGCTCCTTGCACTCGTCGCCCAGCGAGACCGCCTCGACGCTGCAGGGGGTGAAGAGGCGCAGCGCCTCGTCGACGTCGAACAGCGGCGAGAGCTTGAAGCAGAGGCGGTCGGCCACCTCGCGGAGCCGCGGGAGCAGCGCCAGCACGTCGGGCGACGAGGCCTCCAGGCGCAGCTGCTTGCGGCCGTCGGCGCTCCGGCGGTCGGGGTCGGCGTAGAGCCAGTCGAAGTGTTCGGTGCAGCGGGCCAGATACTCCTCGGCCGAGGCGGTCACCACCTCGACGTTCCCGACCCCCAGCCGGCGGAAGTTCTCGCGCGCCACGGCGGCGAGCACCTCCGAGCGTTCGAGCGTCACCACACGCTCGAAGCGGCGCGAGAGGTAGAGCGTGTCGACGCCCAGCCCGCAGGTGAGCTCCAGCAGCCGGCCGCCGCCGATTTGCTTGTGGGCGGCGCACGCCTCGCTCGAGGCCTGCTCGAAGGCCAGCGGCGGGAGGATGCACCCCGCGGCGGCGTACGAGGGGAGCTTCGCGGCGGCGCGGGCGAGGTACTTAACCTGCGTGGCGACGAGCGCCGCATGGGGCAGATGCTTGTCGAGGGCCACCTCCAGCGGGTTGCGGCCGCGGTTGGCCTCGACGGCGCACCGCACGTCGGGCTCCATGAGCAGACGGTATTCTTCGAGGGTCATCATCGCGGCAAAGTTAGCGTTTTTTTCGGCTTCCTGCATGCGCCCCAGAGTGTCGCCGCAGCCATCAGGGCATAGAGCGCAGCCGCGGCTCCGCCCGGAAGCGACACCTCGACGGCGCCCCAGCGCCATGCGGCGGCTGCGGCCACCAGCCCGTCGAGCCCCTCGGCGGCGGCCGTAAGCAGCGCCGACAGGAGCGGGCGCAGCACTCCGAACGGGAAGAGCAGCCAGAGGAGCGAACCCGTGACGACCACCCCGCCCAGCAGCACGGCCACGGGGTTGACCACCAGCCCCGAGAGCGAGAGCAGCCCGAAGGTGTGGGCGACGAGCGGCGCCGTGGCCACCGTCGCCACCAGACTCACCACCACGCTGTCGACCAGCAGGTTCACGCCGCGCCATCGGCTTCGCAGCCGGCGACAGAGGGGCACGCCCCAGAGGATGATGGCCGCCACGGCGAGGTACGAGAGCTGGAAGCTGATGTCGAAGAGGTATCCGGGGTTCCAGGCGAGCATGAGCAGCGCCGAGGCACAGAGGGCGTTGAGCGAGGCGTAGTCCGAGCTCGAGACCAGCGAGGCCTGCAGCAGCGTGAACATCACGGCGGCCCGCACGGTGCTGGGAGCGAATCCCGTCGCGGCGGCATAGAGCCAGATGCAGGCCACCGCCAGCAGGCTGCGCACCAGGTGGCCGCGGCGCAGCAGCGGAAGCCACCCCAGAAGCAGGTTCACCGCCGCGAAGACAATCCCCACGTGGAGTCCCGAGACGGCCAGCAGATGCGACGTGCCGCTGCGGGCGTAGCGGTCGCGCAGCCCGGGCGTCAGGCCGCTCCGCTCGCCCACGGCCATGGCCCGGCACAGGGCTGCGGCCTCCCCTTCGAGGCCCAGCTCCGCGAGCCGTCCGACGGCGGCCCGGTGGAGCGAGAAGCCGGCCGGTGCGGAGCGCTCCACGACGCCCCCTTTCGGGAGCCACATCCTGCCGGCATATCCGCGGCAGGCCATCAGACGGCGGTAGCTCGCCGCACCGCCCGAGAAGGGGCGCACCACGCCGCGGCAGAGGAGCCGCTCCCCGGAGCCGAGGTGCAGCGCCGTGTCGGCCCGCAGCATCACCAGCGCATCGGCCGGGTGCCACCGGCCCGCCTCGTCGCGCCACGCATGGACCCGGGCCGCAGCCGAGCAGGTGCGGCCCCGCACCGTGGGGAACTCCCCGATGCTCACCGCGCAGAGCAGGCTCCGACCCGCGGGCAGCTGCCGCACGGGACCGTGCACCTCGACCGCCCCGGCACCGAAGAGGAAGAGCATCGCCGCCGCATGGAGCGGCGAGCGCAGCAGCAGGGCCGCCGCGCCGCAAAGCAGGAAGCCCCCGACGAGGAGCCACAGCGGCAGTGCGAAATGCATTGCCGTGAGGATGCCCGCCACCACAGGCAGCAGCGCCCGCAGCATGGGGAGCCCCTCGAGCCGTTCACCAAGATAGCGCAGTTTCACGAGGACAAAGATACCAAAAAAGGGCGCGCGGATGGCTCCGCACGACCCCTTTTCAGTGCCGTTTCCTCCGCCGGCTCCTCCAAAAGGGCGCCGACGGTCCACGGACGGACAGAATCTTCGGGTAAACGGTTCGAGCGTGGGGAGATTTTTGGGGGGGCAAGGGTCTCCGGAGACAGGTGAATTCCGGGAAGGAGTTCCGGGAGCGGGGAGGCTTCCGGGGAACGGCCCGGGCTTCGTTCGGAGGAGGTCGGCCCGGCCGGAAGCCCCGCCCCGCCAACACAGGGAAACCGACCCCATCGGAAGCCCCGCCTACGCGGGAAAACCGCACCCCCGGAGCCCGGCCGAGGCGCAACACGGCCGAAAGCCCCGCCCCGCCTATGCGGGAAAGCCGCCCCCGGCCGGAAGCCCCGTCTATGCGGGAAAATCGGCGCGGAAGAGCTCCCAGCCCCGTTCGAGCGTCTCGCGCGGCGCCTCCACCCCGTTCTCCATGAGCGAGATGGCCGCCGCCAGGGGAAGCATCGTCGCCCGGCACGAAGTATCGAGCGGCTCGTCGGCCTTCAGCCCCGTCCGTTCGGCCACGAAGCGGAGGTAGAGGTCGGTGCGGTTCTCCGAGGGCGGGGCCCAGCGGGCAATCATCCCGTCGAGGCTTCCGAGCCCGTAGCGCACACGGTAGGTGTGCAGCAGCACGAAGATGGCCCGGTAGCCCCACTCGAGCGATGCGAACTGCTTGAATTCGGGGTCGCGCGAGGGGCGCACCTCCCCCTTGTAGCGGGTCCGCGAGCGGCGGATGTTGCCCGGATTGCAGTTGCTCATGCCGCGGCTCATCGCACACCTCCCTTCCCGCCGCGGGAGCCCTCGTGCAGCCGACGGTGGAGCACGCGGCGCATGGCCCGGAAAAGGGGCGCATCCGACAACTGGGCGGCATTCTCCAGAAAGGACCACATCTCCACCCCGCAGACGAAGCCCGTCAGCAGGTTGGCCAGACGCAGATGCAGGAAGTCCAGCACGCAGCAGTCCAGCAGCCAGGCCATGCCCACCGAGACCACCACCAGCGAGAGCTTGCGCACGGTGCGCCACGCCTCGCAGCTCTCGAAGTACCACACGCGCCCCTCGCGCCGGGCGGCGGCGCGGTCGGCCGCCACACCCGTCACGAAGTCGACCCCGATGAAGAGCGTGACGCAGGCCACGAGCGGACCGACGGGGGCGAAGAGCGAGGCGACGGCCGTCAGCGTGCCGCTAATGAATCTGAACAAGGTTTCCATCGATGGTGCAGCGTTTGAAGATGTTTTCGCGGGGTTGGTATTCGGGGTGTTCGCCGGCGTGGGCGTCGAGCCACTCCGACATGCGGTGCAGCAGCGTCCGCGCGCGGCGGCGCAGCGCCCGGAGCCGGGCCGTGCACTGCTCCTCGTCGGCCGGTTCGAAGCAGTCGGAGCGGGGTGCCGTCGAGCCGTAGGGGCCCGTGCGGATGTCGAGCATCGGCTGCACCGAGAGGCGGACGCAGGCCGCCAGCGCCGGGGCGACGTAGTCGTCGAGCAGCTGGGGGTAGCCCCCCTCGCGGAGCCGGTCGCAGAGGGGGCGTCCGACCACCGGGAGCAGGAAGCGCTCCTCGGCGGCCGCGATGTCGGCCTCGGTGACGGCTCCGGGCGGCAGGAATTCGCCCGCATCGAAGGCGAGCTCCGCAACCTGCCGTGCGGTAATGAGCGTATTCATGGTCGTGTGAGGGTTTTACGGAGCCGGGCATCAGTCGATGCTCCGGATGTTGTACTTGGTGATTTCCGAGAGGAACTGCTGCTGGCGCGCATCCCCGGGGTCGTACTCCAGGCCGTCGGCCTTGCGCGCCTCCCACACCTTCATGTAGATGGGTTTCGAGCGGGTCGGCGGGCGGTTGACGATTTCGACCGACGAGGCGTCGAGCCCCAGCACCTCGCCGATGAGCTTGCGCACGGGTTCGAGCAGCTCGGCCTGTTCGCCGAGGATGACCGTGTTGAGCGCCACCTCGTACTCGTGGAGGATGCGCTCGGCGTTGAAGCCTCCGGCGTAGTCCAGGCCGCTCAGCGTCCGGAACCACGAGTGGGCCACGACGATGTCCGAGACGGCCTGCTCGTGGAGCGCCTTCCAGTCGCCCTCGTTCTGCGAGGCGATGGGGATGAACTGCGAGTGGTCCTTCTCGTCGCCCTCCTTGATGACGAACATCACCTGCCCGGGCCGCCCGGCGAACTTGCGTTCGGCCGTGCGCACGATGCGTTCAGCCTCGGCCTCGCTGTCGACCGCGCCGTCGAGCATCATGACGCCCGAGAGCTGGAACGAGTTGTCGAGCCGCGAGATGTTCCAGCGGTCGGTCTTATAGGCGATGGCCGAGACGTCGAAGCCGGCGATGTAGGGCGGCACGCCGTAGTGGGCGAACGTCGGCTCGTAGTCCTTGTAGTGGACCATGGTGCGCAGCGTGCCGTCCTCCTGCCGCTCGTAGAGGGGGTAGAGGGGCAGCGTGCGCGCCTCCGAGGGGCGGAAGGCGCTCCAGTCGTGGTGGAGCAGCACGTGGGCCGAGTCGCGGGCCAGGCGGCAGCGCGAGGCGTCCTGGTGGTAGAGCGCCAGCAGCGTGTGGCGTTCGTCGGTCACCGCCTCGAGGAAGGCGTTGCCGAAGAGCGCCTTGTCGAGCGCCAGCCGGTTGAGCAGCCCGCGGAGGCTCTCGCCCTGGCCGTTCACCCGCTCGACGAAGGCCTGCAGCAGCGGCGAGGAGGCGTCGCATATGACCCCCTTGCCCGAGATGTAGTCGGCCTTGTCGTTGATGATGCGGCGATGGGTGGTCGAGCGGCGCGCCATGAGGGCCAGCGCCTCGGGGAAGAGGTTGTCGTCGCCCCAGCGCCAGAAGCGGTCGCTCTGGATGCGCCCGCCGCCGAAGAGCGGCTCGGGCTCGCCGCGCCCCGTGACGGCAAGCGCCGTTTTCGGATTGCACTTCTTTTTCTTCATGGTTCAATGTTCAGTCGTTGTGCGGAGGCGGCGGGGCGCCCCCCGAGGGGAGGGCCCCCGCCGTCGGCCGCGGTTGGTCAGGCCTGCTGCCAGGCGTAGGAGAGCATCGTCTCGTCGAGGATGTCGCATCCGGCCATGAAGGTGGCGCGCTGGCGGTTCTCCATCAGGTCGGGGTTGTACCACATGCGGATTTCGGTGCCGGGGAAGTCGGCCGTGTTGACCGCCAGCACCAGGTTGCGGCGGTCGGTCAGCAGGCAGAACGACTTGGGATAGGTCGAGTCGGCGAGGTAGGCACCCAGGCGGACGTCGACCACAGGAATGCCGTGGTAGGCGAGCGTGCGGCGGCCGTTGACCGTGTCGATGTAGGAGGCGTCGGCGCCCTTCGAGTCGAGGTACTTCTCGTAGAGGTGGCAGATGTCCGACGTGGCGAAGAAGGCGAGCTGCCCCTCGGCCTTGAGGTCCTGCAAGCGGCAGTCGGCTTCGTTCCACAGGCGGTCGAAGAGCTCGACGGCATCTTCGGGCGCGGCCAGCTCGGAGGAGGTGTAGGAGAAGGTGTGGATGTCCTCCTCCTCCTCGCTTGCGGCGAAGGCGGTGAGCGCCTTGAGGAAGCCGTCGAAGGTGTTGAGCCCCGCCTCGCCGGCCGAGTCACCCATCCACATCGTCGCGCGGATGCCCTCGGCCACGGCCTGCTTGAAGAGCGTCGTCTCGGCCTGCTCGAGCTCGGTGCCCGTCAGGTCTTCCATGTTGACGTCGGCGCGGGCGGCAATCAGCTCGTAGACCTGCGCGAAGTAGTCGGCGGCCGAGAAGCCCAGTTCGGCCTTCACGCGGCTGAGCTGGATGGTCTTCTGGTAGCGGTGGGCCGTCTCGCCGCCGCTCCAGCCGGCGGCCGTGTACTTCTGGAGGATGTCGCGGCGGCCGTCCCACAACTGGACGGTCGTCGGCACCGGCATGTTGTAGAGGATGCGCACGCCCAGCTCCTGGGCCGAAGGGCCGCTCAGCATCGGACGGAAGAAGATGGTTTCGAGCTCCTGGCCCGTGTACTGCTTGGGGTTTTCGAGAAAACTCATGGCAAACTGTGTTTTTGGATGGTTAAAGGGTTGATTGTTCGTGAAGGGCTCCGGGGACCGCGCTCCGCGGTAGGCGGCATCCCGGAGTCGCCTTTTTTCAGTTCAGAGAGGGGAAAGTTGACGGAAGAGAAGGGGGGCGTCGGAGGAGGGTCTCCGGCCGGCGGAAGGGACCCCGGGCCTCCGCCGGAGCGGCCGGGAGGGGGGGGCCGCCGGGCCGGCAGAGGGGTACGACCCGACGCTCCCGCCCGCAAGGGGTCAGCTCTTGGCGAACGAACGGGCATCCTCGGCATAAGCCCGCTCGTTGGCCGTATGGAGCCGCTCGCGGCACGAGGGGTCCTCGACGGGACGCACCCGCGTGGGCTCGACGCGCAGCTGCGCCTCCCGCAGCGCCAGCACCGAGCGCCGCATCGACTGCGGAATGCGCTCCGAGGGCTGCACCGCCGCCGACACAGGAACTGCCGACGCAGGGGTTGCAACAGGACCCTCCGGCGCGGGGGCTGCGGCAGTACCCTCCGAAGCGGGCGCCGCCTCCGACGGGAAGAGCGCCGCAGAGCCTCCTGCTCCGGGTGCCGCCTCCGATGCGGGTGCTGCGGCCGAGGCCTCGGGCAGAACCGGCTCAGCAGAGCCGCCCGGCGCGGGGTGCTGCTCCGCCGGACCGCCCGGCGCCGGATGCTGCGATGCGGAGTGTTGCGGCGCGGCCTTTGCCGCAGCCGTGCGATGCTCCGTCGTGAGGCGCTCCCGCCAGCTGCGGAGTGTCTGCCGCACCCAGCGGACCAGTCCCTCGGGCAGTCCGCTCCGCCGCGGCCCGCCGCCGAAGGCTTCACCGCCCGCAGCAGCCACGGCCGAGCCCGCAGCCGCATCCGAGCCGGAGCCGTCAGCGCCGTCGGGACCGTCGGAACCGTCGGGACCGTCGGAACCGTCGGGACCGTCGGAACCGTCGGGACCGTCGGAGCCGTCGGGACTGTCGGGAGCCTCCGCATCCTCCCCGCCGTCGAAGCCGTAGAGCTCCTCACCCCCGGCGGCACACCCCTCCGAGGGGTTGCCTGCCTCGGCGCCGATGACGCGGTCGGCCAGCCCCGCCGCCACCGTCTCCTCGGGCGAGAGCCAGCGTCCCGAGCCGTTGTTCTCGGCCATCAGCGCCGCAAATTCGGCAGCCGGACGGCCCGAACGGGCGGCATAGATTTCGGCCAGCCGCTCGTCGGTCTTGCGCAGCAGCCCGATGCGGGCCTCAAGCTCGGCGACGTTGCCCTCGACCGAGCACTCCGAGTTGTGAATCAGGTAGAGCGCCCCGGCGGCAATCTCGCGCCGCCCCTCGGAGGCGGCCTGCGCAATGAGCGTCGCGGCCGAGGCCGTGTAGCCGTAGCAGCGGGTGGTGATGCGTCCCGGCAGGGTGCGCAGCGCGTCGTAAATCAGCAGCGCGTCGTTCACGTCGCCGCCCGTCGAGCGAATCGAGACCACCACCTCGGCGGCCTCCAGCGCGGCGATGCGCGCCGCGGCGGCCCGGAACCGCTCGTAGGTGGCCACCCGCGCTCCGGGGTCGTCGAACTGCCACTCCTCCGGCACGCCGATGTTGCCTTCGATGTCGATGTAGCAGACGTCGGCGCTGTTTCTAATCCGAATTTCCGATTTCATCATGGTTACTTTTGAAAGTTTGATAATAACAGTTGCGTACCTTTCCATAGGAGCAGGCGAGCTCCACGGCCACGGCCTCCATCGCCTCGCAGCACCCCGCACCCGCAGCGATGCGCCGCTCGACCTCTTCGCGGAGCAGCCACCGCTCGCAGGCCCCGCGGGCGACCAGCCCACGCGCAAGCAGCCGCCGCGCCGCCTCCTCGGGGCTCCGTCCGCGGAGCTCCCGGGCGAGCATCGCCACCAGCCGTTCCTCACCGCTCATCGCAGGCCGTCCTCCATCAGACGGATGAAGCGGCAGCGGGCCGACGACCGCTCGGGGTCGTAGCGCTCGACGGCCTCGAGGATGGCGACCACCTCGCCCGCGCCCGTATCCAGGCGGAAGCGCGAGCGGATGTCGGGCATCCCCGTCCCGGGGGTGAACAACGCCGCATATTCGTGGGGTTCGAGCCTCAGCGTGAGGGTGATGCGCTGGCGGAGGTCCTCGATTTCGCTCTGGGCGAGGTAGCGGCTGCGCAGCCCCTCGGCCCCCTCCAGGTCGCCGAAGGTGAGCGTGAAGGGCTCCGTCTCGTCATCACCCGCATGGTTGAAGGCCGCCAGCGGGTACTCGGCCTGCTCGTAGGGGAATCCCCACCGCTCGCCCTCGGGCAGCGAGTGGAGGCCGCAGTAGCGCACCACCGTGGGGGCGATGTTGCCGTCGGGCACCTCGGCGTCGCGGTCGCCCACCTGGAGCAGCGAGGCCGAGGCGGCATTGGCGTAGTAACCCTTCACGCTGAAGACCGGTGCAAAGAGGGGGTTGCGCAGCCGCTCCTCACCCATCTTCGTGGCCCGGCTGGTCATCTCGTAGCTCCAGGCGCCGAACTCCTCGCCCGACTCCTCGTCGGCTCGGGCCACGGCCCCCTCGGCGGCGGCGTAGCACCACGTGCGCCGCTCGCGGAATCCGGGCGAGAGCTCCTCGAACTCGACCGGCTCCGAGAAGTCGGTCCGCGAGCGCCAGTCGGCATCGGGCCCCGCGCCGTAGAAGTCGTCGGCCGGTTCAATCCAGACCCTCCGCGAGGGCTCCTCGGTGAAGAAGCGCAGGTTGAAGAGGTGTCCGACGGCCTGCAGCAGCTCCATCTGCCGCACCTCGTGGCGCGCCACGTCGCCGAATTCGAGCAGCTCGTCGTAGCCGGGACGTCCTGAGAAGAGGGGGCGCATCGAGCACTCCTTGTCGAGCGTGAGGGTCATTCCCGGCTCGGCGCCCTGGAAGAAGATTGTGTCGAAGCGCACGGGCGAGGTGGGCGAAGCGGTGACGGGCGTCGAGCTCACCCGCAGCTCGACGGTCGTGGTGCCCCGCTCCTCGAGGTAGCCGTCGTAGAGCGCCCAGTCGAGCGTGTACTCTATCCAGACGTTCAGACCCCGGCGCATGAGCATGGGGTTCGAGAAGGAGCCGGTCGGAGGGGTGGAGACCTTGGCCGTGCGGCCCGAGAATTCGCACCAGGTCTGCGACTTGCCCCCGGTGACGTAGGTGAGCCGGTACTCGGCCCCCTCCTTGTGGCCGAAGACTACCACCAGATACTCGTAGTTGGGGCTCAGGTTGTTGCGCCGGTCCACAAAGCGGTTGGCCAGCGAGAACTGCAGCCGGCTCCCCGTCCCCAGGTAGAGCGAATCGAAGCCCGTGAGGCGGTTGCGGTCCAGAATCCGGTGCTCGGTCGTGTAGCGGAGGAAGTATTCGAAGCCGACGGTCACCTCGCTCAGGGGGCGGAAGACGATGCCGCCATCCTCCTGGCGGAAGCAGCCGCCGTTGTTGAAGAGCTGCTCGCCCAGCGGCTCGCCGTCCTCGTCGACGCTCTGCGGCTGGGCCGTCTCGACGATGTTGCCCACGCTGTACTGCGTGCGGTAGGGGTCGGCGTAGACCCGTCCCAGGGAGTCGGCCTGCGCCCGGGCGGTGCTGAGGCGGCGGGCGAAGAAGCCCATGCGCTTCTGCAGGAGCGAGGTGTCGTGCGAGGTGTAGGCGCCGCTCATGTAGAGCGAGCGGAAGAACTCCGATTCGAGGAAGCGGCTCTCGACCGTGTAGCCCGCCCCGGTGAAGATGGCCTCGACCATCGGGGCCAGCTGCAGGAAGGGGTGGTAGTCGTCCACCGAGAGGAGCCGCTCGGCGGGATAGAGCCCCGTTCCGGAGCTCTGCTTGGGGTAGTCGTCGCGCACCACGGGGAAGAACTTCACCGCCGAGGAGTCGCTCCATCCGGCGCAGATGTCGACCGGCGTGAGCTGCATGCGGAAGGAGACGGGCAGCGTCCGGAGCATTCCCAGCGCGGCGCTGCGGGCCCACTGCGGCGCCCCGTCGCGCAGCTCGAGGCGGTAGCCCTCGGGGCCGCACGAGAGCAGGCGCACCGTACCGCTGAAGAGGAGCGCCCCCTTCCACTCGATGTCGACGCGGCGCGTGGTGAGGTTGAAGGTGCGCGTACCCTGCGGCGCATAGGCGTCGCCCAGCAGGCGGTCGTTGCGCGGCGAGCGGGGCAGCAGCAGCTCCATGGAGGAGCCCTCGCGGGCGGTCGCCGGGTCGGCAAGCGCCGCGGCATCGAATCCGGGGCGGAGCTGCGGCGTACCGTTCAGGTCGCAGGGCTGGTCATCGATACGGATTTCGGAACTCATAGCGCAACCTCCTTACGGGTGGGACGAATCGCAACCTCGAGCGCGTCGTAGGTGCCGTGGTGGTTGATTTCCACCTCGCTGGTGACCACGTCGACGGGCAGGTACTCCTCCCCGCAGAGCAGCCAGGCCTGCGACGAGGAGACGATGCCGGCGAGCGCCTCCATCACCTCCTCCCGCTCGAAGGCCGAGCGGAGCGTCACGAGGCGCTCCGAGGTGATGCGCACCACCTCGTGGCCCGCGGCGCCGTAGACGCGCTCCTTGACCGTCTGCTTGGCCACGACCGTCTCGAAGGGGAAGGTGTAGTGCTCGACGGAGCCCGCCGCGCTGCGCCACGCCAGACGGCGGCTTCCGTGGGGTGCCGGCGCCACGGAGTAGGTCACCGTGCCCCACTCGCCCGCCTCGACCGTCACGCGCACCGTCTCTTCGGACAGGTCGTTCATGTTGAGCCGGAAGAGCTGCCAGCCGCCGTGCGTCGAGAGGTAGCTGCTGCTCTCGGTCCGCTCGCCCCCCATATGGGCCGTCACCGTCACGCGGAGGGGCTCTTCGGCAAAGAGGGTGAGCTCCTCGCACTCGACGGGGGAGATGAGGCGGCAGAGGGGCATCGTCGTCCGCAGCCCGGGGGCCACGGCCTTGCCGGCCTCCTGCGCCGAGACCCCGCCCACGGGCAGGAAGAGGAGGGCGTCGGAGCGGGCATCGTCGGCCCGCACCACAATCTGAACCGTCCGGACCTCGTCGTCGAAGAATCCGGTCGACCCCGCGGCGGGGGTGAAGCAGGCCTGCGGGCGGAGCATGGGGGCGATGTCGGCCGACCCGCCGAAGCAGCGGGCATAGCGCCGCGTGGCGAGGGTGTTGCCCGTCCGAGCATCGAGCAGCTGCAGAAGATGGTCTTCGGCCTCGCCGCTCACATCATCGAGTTCGAAGATGCAGCGCAGTTCGCCGCCGAGCGGCGCATTGTTTTCGGGAAGTTGCGTAAACTGTATCATATCGCGTGGTGTGTTGGTTTTTCGGGATAGGGTGCAGATGGGGTCCGGGGAAGGGCGCCGGGTTGGACCCGGGGGGGTCGGGGGGTCGGGCGCCGGGGGTTGAGCATCGAGCTTTGGACGCCGGGGTTGGACGCCGGGGTTGGGCGCCGGGGTTTGGGCCCGGGGCGGGAGAACGGGTGGGGCGGCCGAAGAGGCGGCCTGGGCAGTTAGGCGGGCGAACGGTCGGGTGGGCGGCAGGGCGGCCGAACGGAAGGGTGAAAGAGTGGAAGGGATGGCAGGGCCGGACTGAAAAAGATGGTAATGGTAAAGGTCCCGGCCCGTCCGGGTCTCGATCCGTCAAGGGTTCGTTCGGACAACCCCTCCGGTCAGCCAAAGGGCCCGTCAAGGGTCCGGTCCGTCCGAGCCTCGGCCCGCCGGAGTTCCTCCCCGAGAGAGTCGCACCCCGTCAAGTCCCGACCCGTCCGAGTCTCGGCCTGTCGAGGGTTCGTTCGGTCCCTCCCCCGGTCAGCCAAAGGGCTGTTCCGTCAAGGTCTCGGCCCGTCGAGGGTTCGTTCGGTCACCCTCCCCCGGTCAGCAAAGGGCCGTTCCGTCAAGGTCCCGGCTCATCCGGGGCTCGGCCCGTCAAAGGTCCGGTCCGCCCGAGCCTCGGCTCGCCGGAGTTCCTCCCCGGGAGGGTCGCCCCACCCCTCCACGTCAGGGTCCCCACCGCACCTTTCCCCCTTTCCTCCCCCTTCATGTCCTCCTCCTCTCCTCTACCGCTCCGGCGCCTCTTACCCCTCCGACGCCCCGCCCCTCCATCCTGCGTTCCGGTGCGGCTGAGCCGCAGGGGCCGCGATTCGACCGCCGGGGGTGGAATCGCCCGAGCCAAGATGTGGAACGGGATTTCGGGTGCGGAGCGGAGAGCTGCCGCCGCGTCGGGGGCTCCGTTGCCGAGGCCTCCGGGTAGCCGGCCGGAGCCGACGCCGGGCAGACAGACATCCCGGGAAAGGGGGGGAGAGGCATCCCGGAAAAGGAAAAACAAAGAGCAGGAAAGGGTTTTCGAGCAGAAGGGGCCGAAACCGGCGAAGCGGCGAAGCGGCAGAGCCGCGAAGGGAAGACCGGTGGAGCAATGCCGCTGTACAGAGATGAAACGGAGCAGCGGTAAAGCGGTGCCGCGGTAAAGCGGGAAAAAGACAGAGATGCTTCGGTGCAACAGAGAAGCGGTACAGCGAAAAGCAGGACGGCAATGCTGTGGCACGGCGGGAAAACGGCGGAGCGATGCAAATAAAACGGTGCTGCGGTGAGCGGTGCAGCGGGAAACCGGGTAGCGGTGCGGCTGTGAACCGATGGAACAATGCTGCGGCGCGGCTGTAAACCGGAGCGGCGGTGCGCCCGAGGGGGGGGGGCGAAGTGTCGACAACGTGTCGATAAAGTGTCGAAAGCTGTTGAAACGGGTTGATAACTTCGGCCGTAACTCTATGAATCAACCGATTGGCGGTGTTGATAACCTCCCGAACGGAGGCGGCCGACTGTGGATTACACGGCAAATATACAACCCCGACACCCCCCTTGTCAAGAGGTCGGGCAAGATTTTCTCGAAAATGTGGAATAAACTTCCGATTTTTGCTTACCTTTGCGTGTTGAACCAATTGCTCACAACCCATGGATGATGGTCACAGTACCCCATATCGCCGTAGCGTCGTATCCCGACGCGCTCCCCTTCATCTATGGCATCCGGCACGCTCCTGACTTCCGCGTCGGCGAGCTGCTGGCGGCTACACCGGAGCGCTGCGCCGAACTCTTTGCCGAACGGGAGACCGACCTGGCCCTCGTTCCGGCCGCCCTCGTGCCCGACCTTCACGACGCCGACATCGTCACCGAATACTGCGTCGGAGCCACCGGCCCGTCGCGCTCGGCGCTGCTGCTGAGCAACGACCCCCCGCGCGAACTCCGTCGCCTCTTCCTCGACCCCCAGTCGCCCACGGCCGCCCATCTGGCCGCCTACCTGCTGGGCAAGCGCTGGGGACTCACCCCCAAATATGTCCCGCTCGACGACTCCGAGCTGCTCTTCCGCGTCGAAACGGGCGACGGCTTCGTGCTGGGCGGAGGCAAGGCCGCCGACGCCGAGGGGCTCTTCACCCACGTGACCGACCTCACGGGCGAGTGGTGCGCCACCGAGCAGCTGCCCGTGGCGCTGGGCGTCTGGGTCGCCCGCAAGGGGACCGACCTGCTCCAAATCGAGGCGCTGGAGTATGCCCTCACCTTCGGACTGGAGCACACCTTCGAGGCGGTGCGCGAATCGGTTCCCGACGAGGCGCTGCTCGAAATCTACGAACATCTCTCCTCGGAGGTCGACTACCTGTTCGACCTCGAGAAACACAAGGCTCTCAAACGATTGTGGTCCTCCGGCGTGAAGAACGCGCTGCGGACCAATCCCGGCTGAAGGTAGCAACGGGTGCCGCCTGAGCACCGCCCGATTTGCCGATACGGATTACGCAATTTCTAAACGGGAGCCACAATGATTACCATCTACCTCAAGCAATACAACAAAATCATCCGCAACGCCGACACCAAGCTCTTCGACGACCTGGGTTACGACGACATTCTGTGGATTGACATGCTGTTGCCGACCATCAAGGAGCAGAAGGCCGTGGAGAACTTCATGGAAATCAGCCTCCAGACCAAACAGCAGGTCGAGGAGATTGAGTCGACGTCGAAGTACTCCGAGACGGAAAACGCCATCATCTCCAACTCCAACTTCTTCGTTCCGACGGGGGAGTCGTTCCTCGTCGAGCCCGTCTCGTTCATCATCTCCAACGAGGGCGTGCTGGTCTCGGTGCGCAACGCCGAGTTCCGCACCTTCCGCGAGACGGAGAAGCGGCTTCAGATGAACTACCGCAGCTACTCGACGGGCTACCACGTCTTCATCTCGCTGCTCGAGGTGCGCATCGACTTCGACGCCGACCTGGTCGAGCTGGTCTCCAAGCAGGTAGGCACCCTCTCGAAGGACATCAATTCGGAGGATGCCATCGACAAGGCGGTGCTGCACCGCATCAGCGCCCTGCAGGAGAGCACCATGTCGCTACGCGAGAACATCTTCGACCGCCAGCGCGTCCTCTCGGGCATTCTGCGCTCGGAGCGCTTCCCGAGCGATATCTACCCGCGGCTGCAGCTGATGATTAAGGACGTCAACTCGCTCATCAACCACGCCGACTTCAGTTTCCAGCGACTCGACTACATCCAGGATGCGGCGCTGGGTCTGATTAACATCGAGCAGAACGAAATCGTCAAGATATTCTCGGTGGCGGCCGTCATCTTCATGCCCGCGACGCTCATCGCCTCCATCTACGGCATGAACTTCAAGTTCATGCCCGAGATGAGCTGGGACTACGGCTACCTCTTCGCGCTGGCGCTCATGGTGCTCTGCTCAGCGCTGACGATTCTCTTCTTCCGCTTCAAGAAGTGGCTGTAGGCCGCCGGCCGGAGAGGGAAGGGGCGGCAGGCCCGGGAGGCGCCGGAGGGTGCCGAAGAGGGCCGGAAGGCGCCGGGCCCGAGGGTGCCGGAGAAGGCCGGAGGGTGCCGGGGCCGGAAAGTGCCGAAGAGGACCGGAGGATGCCGAGTGCCAGATGCCGGGGGCCGAAAGGAGCCGGGAGCCGGAAGGAGCCGGGAGCCGGAAGGTGCCAAAGTAGCCCGGAAGAACCCGAAAACCGGGCCCGGGAGAAATCGAAGGAACCCGAGAAGCCCGGAAGGAGCCCGAGAAGCCCGGAAGGAGCCGAACGAAAACGAGGGGCCCGTCGCACGACGGGTCCCTCGTCTGTTTTGTCTCCTTGTTTTGCCGGTTGTCCGCCGGTCATTGGCCGGTCTTTGGCTGACCGTTGGCCGGTCGTTGGCCGGCTGCTCTGCCGACTATATTTGCCGATTACTGCCTGTTTTAACTGGTTTTCAAGCTGTTCCCCGGTCGTTGGCTGGTCGTTAACCCGGTCGTTTGCTGGTCGTTTGTCGGTTGCCTGCCGGGATTTCCCGGGATGCCAACTGCTTCGCCGTCTGTTCGCGGGCAGTTCACCGGTTTTGTCTGTCGGGGCAGCCGTTCCACGGGCTGTTCTCCGGCCGCTCGCCGATTTTGTCTGTCGGGCCTGCTCCGTCGGGTCCGTCGGGTCCATTGGTCCGTTGGTCCGTAGGGTCCATTGGCGCCGGAGGGGGTCCGTTGGTACCCGCACCCTGCCGCCGCCCGGTTTAGCCCCGGACGAAAAATGCACCCGACCCGAACCTCCGGCCCGGATGCCGACAACGGTTCCTCTCCGCACTCAAAACCCGCTTGCGCAGACCTTCTCCGCCCGGAACATCCCCGCACAGGCTGCTCCCTCTCAGGCCGCCTTCACTCTGGCCGCCCACTTCGGACGCACTTCTGCAGACCGCTACGCCCAGAACGCTCCGCTCCGGACGCACTCTTTCGGGCCGCCCCGCTCAGGCTGCCCCGTTCAGGCCGTCCCCGCTCAGGCGGGAAACTCCTCGGGATGGCTCTTGACGTAGCCGAGCAGCATCGCCTCGTAGTTCTCGTCGAGCGACTGATACTCCGTCTGCAGCGCGTCGATTTTCGCCTCGTCCTCCTCCGTGGCATGCTCGCAGCAGGGGGACTCGATGCCCTCCAGCACGCGGCGCGCCCGCTCGACGATGTCGGCACGGCGCACCGCACCCAGCTCGCGGAAGTAGCGCACGGCCGGCTCCAGCAGATGGGCGTGGCGGTTGTAGCAGAGGCCGAAGAAGCCGCATTCGCGCACCTCGTCCTCGACCACCCGCGTCACGTAGAAGAGCCGCTCGCCGTGGGTCAGCCCCTCGGGACAACCCCGCTCGTTGCAGATGCCCTTCTCCTCGAGCGAGCTCCAGATGCGGTCGTAGAGCGCCTCGCCCTCCTGCAACTCGGTCTCGGCCACCGGCTCAGAGCGATGTCCCTCATGACAAAGTTTTTCGAAAAAGTTCCACATGGTCAGTTGTTTTTGACGGGTCAGAAACGGCTGCTGCACACGCCCTTGCGGAGGTAGGATAGCTCTCCGGCAGAGACCTACGCCCGGTCGAACATCCCTTCCCGAAGGAGGGGCTCCATCCCGACGTCAGGCCTCGCCCTGCCGGCAGTCCCCGCCCCGACGGATGTTTTTCTCCTTTCTCCCGAGCGAAGCCCTCTTCCCGGCGGCGTTTTTCTCATCGGCCGAAGCCTTTTCTCCGGCGGTGCTCTCCTTCCCCGGCCGGAGCCTTCGCCCGACCCTCGGGCCGGCAAGGTGCGGCACCCGGTACGGCGTCATCGCAGCGCATTTCCAAACAAATTTACGAAATTCCTGCAAAAACCGTACTCCGCACCCCCTCCGAATTGCACCTCCACCCCCATTTTTTGCCGCCGCCGGCTCCCCGCCCGCTCCGCCACACCCCGATTCACTCCGAAGCCCCCTTCTCCGGCAACACCCGACCCGTCCAGCCCGCCTCCCTCGCCTGCACCCCGTCTACGCCCTCCGGAGCACCCGCATCGTCCGCCCGCAACCCGCCCACATCGCTCACCTCTTCCCGATACCCGGCATCCAGCCTCCTCCCCGATGCCGCCGAAACTCCTCTCCGCCCACTCCCCGCCAACGCCGTCTCTCCTGCCGTCTTCCCCATCACCGCCCCCCGCAGCAGCCCACCGACCGGGTAGCCGGCCAATGCCCCCTCCGTCGCCTTTCCGCCTCCCGCCCTTCTCTGCGTCGCCATCCTTTCTCCCGCCGCCTTCCGCCGTCACCACCGTCGTCTCCCCCTCCTCCCGCCGTCGCCGGCTCCTCACCTCCCCCGCCACGGCGCCCCCTCCGCACCCCCTTCTTTCAAAGAAAGAAGAGCCGACGCGGCCCTTATTCCCGACAAAATCGCTATCTTTGCAAAATATGGACGGCCCACCGGCAAAAAACGCGCGCAAGCGTGGCCTTTTGCCCGCGCCTTTTCGTATATTTGCACACTTGTATCCGCGTCATGCTCGAAAAACTGGCTAAACAGACCGCCGTCTACGGCATCAGCACCATCGTGGTGCGGTTCCTGAGCTACCTGCTCACGCCCTACTATACACGCATCTTCGGGCAGGAGACCTACGGCATCGTCACCGATGTTTACGCCCTCATCCCGCTGGCCCTCACCCTCCTGACGATGGGCATGGAGTCGAGCTACTTCCGCTTCTCGGCCAAGGCCGAGGAGGCCGGCGGCGACGTACAGGGCGCCAAGCGCCGGCTCTTCGCCACCACGTGGGGCGCCACCTCGCTGGCCGCCGTGCTCTTCTTCGCCCTCATCCTGCTCTTCCGCCAGGGCATCTCCGCCGCCATGGGCCCGGCCTACGCCGCCCATCCCGACTACATCGTCTGGGTGGGGCTCATCATCCTCTTCGACGTCTCGGCCTGCATCCCCTTCTCGCGGCTGCGCGAACAGGGGCGCGCCATGACCTTCGTGGCCATCAAGGCGCTCAACGTGGTGCTCAACGTCGCCCTGGCCTTCGCCTTCGGCATGGCGGGGCTCTTCGCCACGGAGTTCGGCGTGGGGTGGGTCTTCGTGGCCAACCTCGCGGCCAGCGTGGTGACCTGGTGCGTCATCCTCCTCACCACCGACCGCGTCCTTCCGCGCATCGACCGCCGCCTGCTGACGGCCGTCTTCGCCTACTCGCTGCCGCTGCTGGTGGGCGGACTGGCCGGCACGGCCAACGAGTTCATCGACCGCCAGCTCATCAAGTACCTCGTCCCCGAGGGGGCGATGGCCCAGCTGGGCGTCTACGGCGCCATCACCAAGATTGCCGTGGTGATGATGCTCTTCTACCAGATGTACCGCCTGGCGGCCGAGCCCTTCTTCCTCTCGAACTTCCGCAAGTCGGAGTTCGTCGCCATGAACGCTGCGGCGCTCAAGTACTACGTCATGGCCTCGATGCTCATCTTCCTGGGCATCGCCCTCTTCCGCGACCTCTTCGCGCTGATTGTGGGGCGCGACTTCCGCGAGGGCATCTACATCCTGCCCGTCGTGCTGGGGGCCAACGTGCTGACGGGCGTCTGGCTCAACCTCTCGTTCTGGTACAAGCGCGAGGAGCGCACCTCGCTGGCCATCGTCGTCACGGGGACGGGCCTCGTGGCGATGCTCTGCTTCGGGTGGCTGATGATTCCCCGCTGGGGCTACTTCGGGGCGGCCTGGGCGCGGCTGGCCAGCGAAACGGCGATGGTGGCCGTCAGCTGGTGGCTCAACCGCCGCTTCTTCCCCACGCCCTACGACTGGCGGCGCATGGGCGAGTATGTCGTCACGGCCCTCGCACTCTTCTTCGTCTGCGAGCGGGCCGGGGTCGTCCTGGACAATATTTGGTTGAGCTATGCGTTTAACATAGTGGCATTTGCGGGCTATACGGCCTACCTCGTACGGCGCGAGCACATCGACCTGAAGGCGATGCTCCGCTCGGCGCTCCACCGCCGGTAGCCGGGGGGGCAGGAAGGGGAGAGCCGGCCCCGCAACGAAACAACGAAACAACGAAACAAGGAACAGAAAGGAGAAGATTCGCATGCGATTTGCCGACATCATCGGACAGGAGGAGCTCAAGCGCCACCTCGTGCAGGGCATCGACTCGGGGCGCGTGAGCCACGCCCAGCTCTTCACGGGAAGCGCCGGACGGGGCGCGCTGGCGCTGGCCGTGGCCTACGTGCAGTACCTCTGCTGCCGCCACCGCCGCAACGGCGACTCGTGCGGCGAGTGTCCCGACTGCCGGCAGATTGCCGAACTGGCCCACCCCGACCTGCATCTGGTCTTCCCGGTCAACCGCCAGGGCAAGAAGTCGGGCGAGGCGGTGCGCAGCGACGAGTTTCTTCCCCTCTTCCGCGAACTCTTCACCCGCACCGGAGGCTACTTCTCGCCCCAGATGTGGTACGACAGCCTCGATTTGGGCAAGACGCTCAAGGGGATGATTTCGGCCCGCGAGGCCGACGACATCATCCGCAAGCTCTCCTTCAAGAGCTACGAGGCGGAGTACAAGACGATGCTCGTCTGGCTGCCCGAGACGATGAACGAGGAGGCGGCCAACAAGCTGCTCAAGATTCTCGAGGAGCCGTGGGAGCGGACCCTCTTCCTGCTGGTGAGCGAGCAGCCCGAGCTGCTGCTGCCGACCATCCTCTCGCGTACGCAGGAGGTCACCGTGCCGCGCCTCGAGCCGCGCGTGCTCGAGGAGGAGGCCTTCCGGCTGGGGGTCGACGACCCGCTGCGCGCCCGCAACATGGCGCGGCTGGCCGGGGGCGACCTGCTCGAGCTGCAGCGCCTGGCGGCGGGCGAGAGCGACACGCTGCGCCACGAAAACTTCACGCTCTTCTGCTCGCTCATGCGGCTGAGCTACAACAACCGCCACCTCGAGCTGCTGGGGTGGGCCGAGCAGGTGGCCGCCCTCACGCGCGAGCAGCAGCGGGCCTTCCTGCGCGACATGGCGCGGCTGCTGCGCGAGAGCTTCGTGCTCCACGCCGGCATCGACTCGGTCTGCTACCTCTGGGGCGAGGAGCTGGACTTCTGCCGCAAGTTCTGCCCCTATGTCGACTCGCACAACATCGAGCCGCTGGTGGCCCAGGTCGAGAGCGCCCAGGCGCAAATCTCGCAGAACGGCAACCCCACGATTGTCTTCACGCACTTCGCCCTCGCGGTGAGCAAAATGATAGGATTACGTTAACGTCAACGCTATGGAGTTATGGCACGTGTGGTATTTTTGACAGGAGGAAACGTCGGCGACGTAAAACGGCGCCTGCAACGGGCACAACAGTTGCTCAACGAACGGGTGGGGGCGGTGCTGCGCTGCTCGCACCGCTACGAGAGCGCCCCGTGGGGCTTCGAGGCCGAGGAGCGCTTCTCGAACCAGGCCATCGAGGTGACCACCGACCTCTCGCCGCTCGAGGTGCTCGACACCATCGAGCAGATTGAGAACGAGCTGGGGCGCAACCGCGCGGCCGAGGCCGTCGAGCGTGCCCGCACGGGGAGCCGCTACTGCTCGCGCCCCATCGACATCGACATCCTCTTCTACGACGACCGGGTGATTGACACCCCGCGCCTGGTGGTTCCCCACCCGCTTCTGGCCGAGCGGGAGTTCGCGCTGGTTCCGCTCTGCGAAATCATGCGCACGCGCCGCCATCCGGTCACGGGGCTCACGGTGGGCGAGATGCTCGCGGCGCTCAAACACGACAACGAACCGACGACATGCTGAACGGAAAACGACTCAGAATAACGGCCGCCCTCTGCCTCCTGGCAGCGCTGGGCGGATGCTTCAAGGATGTCTCCTACGACACCTCCTACGTGCTCAAGCCGCTGCTCCAGAGCGCCTCGGGCAGCGACGTGGAGGCGCTCGAGGGGACCCTTGCCTATGCCTTTGCGGCCGACACCTCCGAGTGGGAGGTGACGAGCTACGAGGATGCGCTGGCGGGCATCATCACCTCGCGGCGCGACCCCTCGCTCAAGGACAACGCGCCGATGGCCACGGCCGAGCCCTACGAGGCCGAGGGGACGCACGGCTGGCTGACGATGCGCATCAGGCGGTCGAGCGCGCTGGTGGTGGCCGTCAACCCCGAGCTGCGCCTCTACGGCTACCGCCAGCAGGGCTTCGGCGAGAACATGCCGCGCCTCTACTCGACGGTGGTCTTCCGCCCCTGGAAGCAGAGCTACGACGAGTCGAAGTCGTGGTTCATGCGCAACGACTTCTACACCCCGCCGCTCGAGGCGCAGTACATCATCGAGCCCTACGTCGAGACCACCGAAGGGGCGACGCCCGAGCAGCTCACCGCGCTCAAGGCCTACGCCTATGCGGTCGACACCACCGACTGGAAGGTGGCCACCTACGACGACGCCACGCTGGGCATCATCACCTCGAAGTACGACGAGGAGGAGACCAAGCGCAACCCGATGGCCACGGCCTCGCGCGACTCCGGAACGGGCAACTTCACGATGACCGTCTCGGGCACGCCGCTGATGGTCATCGTCGCCGACACGCGCAACCGCCGCTACGCCTACAGCCGCCAGGACATCGACCTCTCGGGAGGCCCCTACTCGGCGCGGCTCACCTTCCGCCCGTGGCGCACCGACTCGGTCTACGTCGAGGACGGCTGGCGCTTCGTCAACAACTACGACCCCGAAGCCGAGCCCGAGACGACCCTCAAAACCAGACAACGATGAACGCCATGCCCCGACATACCCTGCGCGCCCTTCGGCTGGGCGTCCTGCTGCTCTTCGGCTCGACGCTGCTGAGCCGCTGCGCCACGATGATGACCCCCACGGGCGGCCCCAAGGATACGCTCCCGCCGGTCATCCTCACCATGACGCCCGACAACTACACGCGCAACGTACCCACCGTCCCCAAGGGAATGAAAATCTACATCGGCTTCGACGAGTTCGTCCAAATCAAGGACCAGCAGAAGGAGTTCTTCACCTCGCCGCAGATGAAGAAGAAGCCGACGCTGACGCTGCGCGGACGCGGGCTGGTCATCCAGCTGCGCGACACGCTGGAGCCCAACACCACCTATGCGCTCAACTTCGGCAGCGCCATCCAGGACAACAACGAGAACAACCCGCTCTACTCGATGCGCTACGTCTTCTCGACGGGCGACGAAATCGACTCGATGATTCTCTCGGGCTACACGGCCGACAGCTACAAGACCGACTCCGTGTCGAAGAGCTTCATCTGGTTCTACCCGGCCGACTCGCTGGACGAGACCCCCGAGTACGACTCGACCATCTTCAACCGCAAGCCCTCGGTCATCGCCCGGGCCGAGACCAACGGCATCTTCATCGCCCAGAACCTCAAGCCCATCCCCTACCGGCTCTACGCCATCGAGGATACGAACGACAACCAGATGTACGAACCCGGAGTCGACCAGGTGGGCTTCATCGAGGAGCTGCAGAACCCGCTCGAGCTGCCCGACTTCGCCATCTGGTACGACTCGCTGCGCCGCTACGTGACGGCCGAGCCTCAGCTCTACTTCCGCATGTTCACCGACGTGGCTTTCCGCCGCCAGATGCTCTCCGAGACGGCCCGTCCGCTCCAGCACCAGGCGATGCTCTACTTCGCCTCGGCCCACCCGCGCATCGTGCGCATCCACTTCGACAGCATCCCCGACGAGCGGGTCATCATCGACCCCCAGACCGTGGGGCGCGATACGGTGGCGCTGTGGTTCAACATGCCCTCCGAGTCGCTTCCCGACACCATCCGCGGCACCATCACCTACTTCAAGCACGACTCCATCCGCCAGCTGCAGGAGGTGACCGAGGATTTGAAGCTCGCATGGCGCCTCGTCGAGACCAAGGCCGAGGAGCGCGAGCGCGAGAAGCTCGAACGCGAGAAGCGCAAGGCCGAGGAGGCGGGCGAGGAGTGGACCCCGCCGGCCGAGAAGAACCCCTTCGCCTGGAAGTTCGTCACCTCGGGCGAAATCAACCCCGAAGAGGACCTCGTCGTCGACTTCGACTACCCGCTGGCGCGGCTCGACTCGGCCTCGCTGGTGCTCACGCGCGACTACCCCGACAGCACCCACGAGGAGGTGCCGCTGCGCATCGTGCGCGACACGGCGCAGCTGCGCCGCTGGCACATCCGCACCGAGTGGGTTCCCGCCTCGAAATATACGCTCACCATCCCCGCGGGGGCCATCACCGACATCGCCGGCTTCTCGAACGACTCCATCGTGGAGTCGCGCGCGACGATGGACCCCGAGAAGTTCTCGACGGTGAAAATCAACGTCGTGGCGCCCGACGACGGGACGCGCTACATCATCCAGATGCTCGACGGCGGCGGCAAGCTCAAGCAGGAGCGGCGCGACCTGAGCAGCGGCCTCTGCCAGTTCAACTACGTGCCGGCGGGCGACATCCGCTTCCGCGTCATCGAGGACAGGAACGGCAACGGCAAGTGGGATGCGGGCAACCTCGTCGAGCGGCGCCAGCCCGAGCGCACGGAGCTCTACGCCAACGACGACGGGGAGGACACCTTCACCACCAAGGCCAACTGGGAGATGGAGTTCACGATGGACATGTCGCGGATATTCGCCCCCGTGACGATGGAGTCGCTCATCCGCACGCTCGACGAGCGCGAGGAGCAGCGTCTGCGCCGCGAGGCCGAGAAGCTGGCCAAGGAGGGCGACAAGGGGCGCCGCGAGCGCGAGATGCAGGAGCGCCAGGCCAACCAGGAGCGCTTCAACAACACCATGAATACCACGGGCGGCATGTTCATGCGCTGACGCGCCCCCGCAGAGAGAGACCCAATGAAACGATTTGCAATCATCGGACTACTGACCGCGGCCCTGCTGGGCTGCGCAAGCGCGCGGGCGCAGCACACGCTGGGCTTCGTCGTGGGCTACGGCATGGGCAGCGCCCGTTTCCAGCCCACGCAGGAGACGCGCGGCGTGTGGGGCATGTACAGCGCCGGCCTGACGTGGCGCCACTACGGCAAGCAGCGCTTCGTGGGGGGCTTCGGCGCCGACCTGGAGTTCCTCCAGCAGGGCTTCTCGTTCGCCCTCAACGCCTCGCAGGTCGAGGACAAGAAGGACTACAGGTACTACACGCGTCGCGTCAACTCGGTAGTGCTGCCCATCGTCTGGCAGCCCCACGCCTACCTCTTCAAGCACCGCGTAAGGCTCTACCTCGAGGCGGCGGCCACCTTCTCCTACAACATCTCGTCGACCTACGAGGACGAGGTGCTGCGCGACGCCGGGCGCCCCGACTGGCGGGGCGACTACCCCTTCAAGGTCGAGCGCGACAACCGCTGGGGCTACGGCCTGGCCGGCGGCGCCGGCATCGCCATCCTCATCCGCCGCTTCGAGCTCAACCTGCGGGCCCGCTACTACTTCGGCTACTCGGACATCGTGCGCAACCGCAACAAGTATGCGGACAACACCACCGACGGCGCCGAGAACCCCTTCTGGGCCACGCCGCTGCGCTCGCCGATGGACAACCTCAACATCAGCATCGGCCTGAGCTACCGCTTCAATAAGGAGGGCTTCGACTCGTGGAACACGCCGCGCCGCAAACGCGAGAAGGCCGGCGTCGAATTCAGTTACGACAAGAAAAACAGATAACACCATGGAAACGACCCGTCAGCAGAAAATCGCCCGTCAGATTCAGAAGGACATCGCCGACATCTTCCAGAAGGAGGGGGCCGCGCTGGTCCGCGGGCTGCTCGTCACCGTCACGGCGGTGCGCGTCTCGCCCGACTTCAGCTACGCCAAAATCTACGTGAGCGTCTTCCCCTTCGAGAAGAGTAGCGAGCTCATGGAGCGTCTCGAGCACGAGAACTGGTTCGTGCGCCGGGCGCTGGGCCAGCGCATCCGCAACCAGCTGAAGAACGTCCCCGAACTGCAGTTCTTCCTCGACGACTCGCTCGAATACATCGAGCACATCGAGGAGGCGCTCAAACACTGACCCGACCGCTCCGCACCGCACCCCTCGCCGCCGCATGAACCTGCCCCGCCATATCGCCCGCCGCTACCTCTTCGCGCCCAAGTCCCACTCGGTCATCAACCTCATCGCGGGGCTGAGCGTCGTGGCCGTGGCCATGCCCGTGGCGGCGATGCTCATCCTGCTCTCGGTCTTCAACGGCTTCGAGAGCCTCATCCGGCAGATGGGCGGGGCCTTCGACGCCGACCTGACGCTCACGCCCGCCGCGGGGATGACCTTCGAAACGGCGAGGCTCGACACGGCGGCGCTGGCCGCCGCGCCGGGGGTCGAGGCCCTCTCGTTCATCCTCGAGCAGAACCTGCTGCTCGAGCGCCACGGCCGCCAGGCGGTGGCCACGCTGCGGGGGGCCGACGACGCCTACGCGAAGGTGCTGCCGCTCGACAGCATCGTGGCGGGGGGCGACGCACGGCTGCACGTGGGCGAGCTCGAACGGCTCGTCATCGGCCAGACAATGGCCTACACGCTGGGCATCCGCACGCTGGCCGACGCCGAGGTGACGCTCTACGCCCTGCGGCGGAGCTCCTTCTCGACGCTGCTGCCGCTCGACAGCTACACGCGGCAGCGCGAGCCGGTGGGGGGCGTCTACGTCCTCGACCTCGAAACCGAGCGGCGCTACGTGCTCGGCTCGCTGCACATGGCGCAGGAGTTGTTCAACTACCCGGGCCGCGCCTCGGCGCTGCTGCTGCGCACCGCGCCCGGGGCCGATGCCGAACAGGTGGCCGCCCGCGTGGCCCGCATCGCGGGCGACGACTTCCGGCTCCGCACGCGGGCCGAGATGCAGGCCTCGCTCTACCGCATCATGCGCTACGAGAAGTGGGGCATCTTCTTCATCTCGCTGCTGGTGCTCGTCATCGCCTCCTTCTCGATTGTCGGGGCGCTGGCGATGCTCATCGTCGAGAAGCGCGACGACGCCGCGACGCTCCGTGCGCTGGGTGCCGACACCTCCTTCCTGCGGAGGCTCTTCAGCGCCGAGGGGGCCCTCATCAGCGGCGCGGGGGCGCTGCTGGGCGTGGTGCTGGGCGTCGGCGCCACGCTGCTCCAGCAGCACTACGGCCTCATCCGCATCCCGGCCGAGAGCTTCCTGATGCAGAGCTACCCGGTCGAGTTCCGCTGGACGGACCTGGCGGCCGTCGCCGTGGCCTTCACCCTTGTGGCGGGGCTCATCACGCACCTCACCGTGCGCAGCATGATAAAACGTACCGAACCATGAAATACCGCATCCGACTGGCGGCGCTGCTGCTGCTCGGCCTGATGGCCGGAGCCTGCACGCGCCACAAAATCATCTCCGACGATGAGCTGGCGCTGATTTTCCACGACGCCTTCCTGACCAACGCCTACATCACCACGGAGCGGCTCCGCCTCGACTCGCTCGAGATTTACGAGCCGATTTTCGCCCGCTACGGCTACACGACCGAGGACGTGCAGTACACCATCGGCAACTTCTCGAAGCGCAAGAGCGCCCGCCTGGGCGACGTGGTCGAGGAGTCCATCCGCATGCTCGAGGAGGAGGGCAAGCGCTACGAGCACGAGGTCTCCATCCTCGACACCATCGACAACGTGGCGCGGCGCACTTTCACGCGGCGTGTCTACACCGACTCGCTGGTGCGCGTGCGCACGCTGCGCGACACGGCGCGGCTCCACGTCCGCCTCGACACCCTCCTTGCGGGCGAATACGACCTCTCGGTCTGCTATACGGTCGACTCGCTCGACCGCAACCCCGGGCTGCGGGGCTCGGCGTGGCTTGAGCGCTGCGACGGCAGCCGCACGGGAGGCTACACCTTCACGCTGCGCCGCGGCAAGGAGGAGCGCTTCTCGCGCCACTTCACCACCGACAGCACCACGCGCAGGCTGCACCTCAACCTCTTCCTGCCGCGCGAGGCGGCCGGACGCCCCTCCGTCACCATGCGCGACCTGCGCATCGACTACACGCCCCCGACGGCGCAGGCCGTCGAGAGCCTCTACATCCGCCAACTCGACATCCGCATCTTCGCCGATGAATTCTTCCGCGCAGCCCATCCGGCGGATAGCCTCTAACCTGCTCTGGCAGCCGGGAGGCTTTCTGCGCCACCCGCTGGTGAGCATCGACGCCGGGGGGCGCATCCTCGGCGTGGAGCAGTGCGCCGAGCCCGACCGCCTGGCCGGCGTGGAGTTCTACGGCGGGGTGCTCCTTCCGGGGCTGGTCAACGCCCACTGCCACCTCGAACTGGCACACCTGGCGGGGATGATTCCCGCGGGGTGCGGCTTCCGGGGCTTCATCCGCGCGCTGCGGGCCCACCGCCACGCCGTGAGCGGTGAGGAGCGCCACCGCGCAGCCGACCGCATCGACGCCGCCATGCGCAGCCGCGGCATCCGTGCCGTGGGCGACACCTCCAACGGGATGACCTCGTTCGCCACCAAGCGGCAAAGCGCACTGCGCTACCACACCTTCGCCGAGCTCTTCGGACTGCGGAGCAGCTCCACGGAGCACCTCGCGCCGCTGCTCGCCGAGCCCGACACCTCGCCCACGCCCCACTCGCTCTACGCCGTGCAGGAGGCCCCCTTCGCGGCGCTTGCCCGCGAGGGCGACGCGCCCCTCTCGCTCCACTACCTCGAGACGCCCGACGAGAAGGAGCTCTTCCGCGGGAAGGGCGGGCTGTGGGAGTGGTACCGCAGCGAGGGGCTTTCGTGCGACTTCCTCCACTACGGCTCGCCGACGCGCCGGCTGGTCGAGCAGACGCCCCGCGACCGCTCGCTGCTGCTGGTCCACGCCACCTGCACGACGCAGGAGGATATCGACCAGCTGCGCGAACACTTCACCGCACCGCTCTACTGGTGCCTCTGCCCCACCTCGAACCGCCACATCTCGGGGCTTCGCCCGCCCGTCGAGCTGCTGCGGCGCAACGGCGCCCTCATCTGCCTGGGTACCGACTCGCCGGCCTCGAACCCCGCCATGTCGCTCTTCGAGGAGATGCGGCAGCTGGAGGAGGTACCGCTCGGGGAGCTCATCGCCTGGGCCACGCTCCACGGTGCCCGCGCGCTGGGGATGGAGCAGGAGCTGGGGAGCGTCGAGCCGGGCAAACGGCCGGGGCTCTGCCTGCTTTCGGGCATCGACTACGCCTCGATGCGCCTGGGTCCCTCCGCCCGCCTCCGCCCGCTGCTCTGAGCGAGGGGAGCGAGGGGAGCGCCCGCACCGCCCCGAAAGGGCCGCCGCAGACCCGAAGCCGGCGCCGCACTGGAAAAGGACCGCCGCAGACCCGAGTACTACCCGCCTTCTCCACCCGCCGCTCCGAACGAGGAGGGCTCCCGCGCCGCCCACCTCCGCAACAACAGGTCGACCCCGAAACCGGCTTTCACCTTCGCCATCCGCCGCTCCGAGCGAGGAGGACGCCCGCGCCAACCCGCCGGAAAAGGGCCGCCGCAGCCCGAATCCTACCCGCCTTCTCCGTCCGCTATTCCGAACGCCCAAGGCCGGTGCGGAACAATCCCTTACGCTTCCCCGGGTCCATCCGCCACCCCGGCTCCATCCACTCCCCCTGGCTCCTTATTATAAAAGAGTCACGCACGGCCGCTCCGCCGCCCTCCTCCTTTCCCCGCAGCTCCGTCCCGCTCCCCGCCATCGCCCCTGCCGGAATCGGGGTTGCACAAACCGGAATTCCGGTCATCCCCCGCAGCGCACAAAGCGCTATCTTTGCACCGTCGGACCCATCGCCCGACATCCGAATACCATGGCAGACATCTTCGAACGCATGAAAGCGGGCGAGCTCATCCTCGACAGCGACCCCGAATATCCCCGCCTCTACGAGGCGCTGCTGCGCGGCATGCGCATCACCGGCGAACTCAACTCCTCCTACCGCACCCCCGCCGAGGTGCGCGCCGCCCTGAGCGAGCTGACCGGCCAGCAACTCGACGACTCGGTATGGGTCGTTCCCCCGTTCCACACCGACTTCGGACAGTTCATCCGCTTCGGCCGGGGCGTCTTCGTCAACAACGGCTGCACCTTCATGGACCGCGGCGGCATCACCCTTGAGGAGGGGGTCTTCATCGGCCCCAACGTCAACCTCATCACCGAGAACCATGCCGAGGAGCCCGAGCTGCGCCACAACGTCTACGGGCGGCCGATTCTCATCCGCCGCAACGCCTGGATAGGGGCCTGCTCGGTGGTGCTTCCGGGGGTCACCATCGGTGAGAACGCCATCGTGGGGGCCGGTTCGGTGGTCACGCACGACGTCCCGGCCGACACCATTGTGGCGGGCAATCCGGCGCGCGTCATCCGCCCGATTCGCAAGTAGCAAGGGCCCGGAACGGGAGGCGGTGGGCCCGAGCCCGGGGACAGGACCCGGGAACAAAACCCGGGGCCCGATGGAGCCGGGAATCGGAACCGGCTTCGGAAAGAGGCCCGAATCGGTCCCCACGGAGCCGGGAACAGGCCCGGGAGCCAACCGGAGCCCGTACCCGCCCGATGAATCACCCCGCGCCGATGCCGGCCCTTCGGTCCGCAACCCGCATGCGGCATCCCTCACCCCGGCTTCAGCCGGGGTTTTTCGCAATGAGAGCCGCCCGAACGCACCGCAGACCTCGCAGAAGCCGTCGCACCCGCCCCGCCGCCGGAAAATCGCCCCGCCGTCCGACCCCGGAAAAACCCATCCGACCCCGGGGAAACCCGTCCGAGCCCCGGGAAGCCCCTGCCCGCCCGGCATCGCCGACCCTTTCAGTCGCACCCGGCCCCCTGCGCCCGCCAGAGAAACGGAAGCCCGCACCGCACCCCGCCAACCATTCCGGACCCTCGACACCGCCCTTCGCAATCCACCGGCCTCACCCGCACCGGGGAACCGCCTTACGCCGCACCCCCATGCCACACCGCTCCGGCACCCCTCCAACCGCTCCGTCCCCCTCGCAACAGCGCCTCACCTGCGCCGGAGAACCGCCTGGCCGAGAGCGTCCCCGTCGGGTCGGACGGCCTGCTGGTGGTCCCCTTCGGCAACGGCGCCGAGCGTGTGCTGGGCAACCGCTGCCCGGGTGCCTGCATCCACCGCCTCGACCTCAACCGCCACACCACGGCCCACCTGCTGCGCGCCACGCAGGAGGGCATCGCCTTCTCGTTCCGCTACGGCCTGGACCTGATGCGTCCGCTGGGGCTCAACCCCGCCGTCATCCGCGCCGGAGCGGCCAACCTCTTCCTCTCGCCCCGCCAAAACCAACCCCTCGACAATGACCTCGGAACCCAAAACGGGGAGCCGCCTCTACCTGCTCTCCATCGTCATGGTCGCCGTCATCGGCGGCCTGCTCTTCGGCTACGATACGGCCGTAGTCTCGGGTGCCGAACAGGCGCTCGACCAATTCTTCCGCACGGCGCGCGACTTTGACTACACGCCGTGGCTGCACGGCTTCACCGCCTCGAGCGCCCTGCTGGGCTGCATCATCGGCGGCGCCATCTCGGGCTTCTGCGCCTCGCGGCTGGGCCGCAAGCGCTCGCTCATCGTGGCCGCCGTGCTCTTCTTCGTCTCGGCCGTCGGGTCGTGGTGGCCCGAAAGCGGCATCCTGCCCTACGGCGAAGCTTCGCGCGCGCTGCTCATATCGTTCAACTTCTACCGCATCATCGGCGGCGTGGGCGTCGGCCTGGCTTCGGCCCTGTGCCCGATGTACATCGCCGAAATCTCACCGGCACGCATCCGCGGCACGCTCGTCTCGTGCAACCAGTTCGCCATCATCTTCGGCATGCTGGTGGTCTACTTCGTCAACTACCTCATCCGCAACAACTTGGGCGACACCGCCGAGGCCATCCAGACGGCCATGGTCGCCGTCGGCTGGCGGCGGATGTTCCTCTCGGAGGCCTTCCCCGCAGGCACCTTCCTGCTGCTCATCCTGCTCGTCCCCTAGACGCCGCGCTACCTCGCCCTCAAGGGGGACGACCGGCGCGCCTTCGCCGTTCTGGAGCGCATCAACGGCACCTCGGAGGCACACTCGATTCTGGCCGACATCAAGTCGACGGTCCACGAGCGGCGCGAGCGGCTCTTCGCCTACGGAGGCATGGTCATCGCCGTGGGCGTGCTGCTCTCGTTCTTCCAGCAGGCCATCGGCATCAACGTGGTGCTCTACTACGCGCCGCGCATCTTCGCCAACATGGGAGCCACGGGCGACGCCTCGATGCTCCAGACGGTCGTCATGGGTGTGGTCAACATCATCTTCACGGTGGCGGCCATCTTCACGGTCGACAAGGTGGGACGCAAGCCGCTGCTGATGATTGGCTCGACGGGCATGATGATAGGCATGCTGGCCCTCGCCGTGCTGTCGTTCACCGACGCCATCGGCCTTGCGGCGCTCGTCTTCATCATCCTCTACACCGCCTCGTTCATGATGTCGTGGGGCCCCATCTGCTGGGTGCTCATCTCGGAGATTTTCCCCAACACGATTCGCTCGCAGGCCGTAGCCATCGCCGTGGCGGCGCAGTGGGTCTCGAACTTCCTGGTTTCGGCCACCTTCCCGTCGCTGAGCGGCTGGAGCGTGGGGGGCACCTACTGCATCTACGCCTTCATGTCGCTCCTGTCGGCCCTCTTCGTCTGGAAGATGGTTCCCGAGACCAAGGGCAAGACGCTCGAGCAGATGTCGGCCCTCTGGCGCAAGTAATGACCCCAGAGCCCGCCTCCGGGCCCTTTCCCGGCCAGACCCGGCTCTGAGAGGACCCGGCCAGCGCCGAACGGGGCCCCAACGATTCCCGGGCCGTTCCCAAAGCCTCCGGGCCGCGGATTCGACCCGCTCTTCAACGAAAACCCCTGTCCGCATGGTTGCGGACAGGGGTTTTTGTCTTATCCGGAGCGCAGGATTTCATCCGACCGGGCCGTTCCGCTTCCGGACGCCCGCCTTTCACACGCGGGAGACGGGGTGCCTCACCCGGCCGCTCCCGGCCACACACGGCCGCCCGGCCGCACCCGCGACAGCGACAGCGACGGCGCCGTCAATCGCCCTGCAACAGGCGGTCGAGCAGCCGGTAGAAAGCCTCGCCCGACCCCTTGAAGCACGCCAGCACCCGCCCCTCGGGCGACAGGACAACCTTGAACGGATAGGCCGTCACGCCGTAGCGCACCTCCGTGGTTCCGTCGTGCGAGAAAACCTGCAGCCACGGCATCCGATTCTTCGCCACAGCGGCCCGCCACCGCTCCTGCCTGTCGTTGCAGGCCACGCCGACAATCTCCAGCCGCTCCCCATAGCGGCGACAGTACTCCTCCAGGGTGGGGAATTCCCAAATGCACCACGAGCACCACGACCCCCAGAAGTCGACGACCACATACTTGCCCCGTCCGAAAAGAGCGCTCAGCCGGAACTCCTCGCCGTTGATGTCCTTCAGCGTAAAGTCCGGCGCAGGGCGCCCCACCTCCAGCTCCGGCCTCGCGGCTGCGGCCGCCTGCTGCTCCCGGGCCACGCGGGAGAAGATGGACTCTATCACGTCGATGTAGCTTCTGAAACGCCCGTTCCGCACCTCGGGCGAGAGCCTCCGGATGGCGGGCAGTATCTCCGTATAGTTCTGGTTGAGCAGGAGCACGGCCGAAAGCTCGTCGTCGGTATGGCTGCTCAGGTATCGGCCGGCAACCACCCACAACCGCCTGTTTATGGCGAGATTGGCCGCCTTGCGGATGCTGTCGGCCTCCGTGCGGTCGAGCCCCCCGGCCACATCCCGCTCATACCGGGCCCGCACGGCGTCAAACTCCCGGTAGAAGGGTACCAGCTGCTGCCGGAGGCTGTCGAACCGCTGATAGAAGGCCGAGCCCCCGATGCGCCAGTCGCTGGCGGAGGCAAAGGGGCCCTCCACCTCCGCACGCTCGCCGGGGACGAAAAAGAGAGACTCCTTCCCACCGGTCGAGCGAACGGCCAGAGAGGCCTGGCAGGCCTGCACCAGCGAGCATTCATAGGTGAAGAGACCCTCGCCATCGACGGGAACAGCGGCATTCACCACCCTCTTTTCCGGTTCGCGCACGACGTACTCTATCCGCAGCGTATCGTTCGCAACATCGGTAAAACGCCCCCTGAGCGTAAAATTGCGGGCCGACAGATTCAGGGCCATGGTCGCCAGCAGGGCCACAGCGAGTGCAACTCCTTTCATTCTCTACGATTTTTTGTTCGTTCCACGATTGCCACCCGGCGCCTGCCGGAGAGACTTCCGACAGCGAACGGGAAGCGGAAGCCCTGCCGCGCGATGCCGGCAGCGACTCCCGACGACAAAATTAGGGGTTTCGCGCGAACGAGGAATTGATGCAAATCAATTTCCGCACCGAAGCACGCCCCGCATCCAAGCCCCACACATACACGCACATGCCCTATACCCACGCCCCACACGCAGGCCCCATACAGATTCCACACGGGCCCCACACAGGCCCCACACGGGCCCCGCGCCGACACTCCGCGCCGGCAGAGGGAACAGCGCGACGCTTCATAACGCCCCAAAACGCTGCGGCAGGACAACGCCGCAACAGGACAAAAGAAAACCGCGTTGCAGACATCTGCAACGCGGTTTCTGTGAGGTCTGAAGCGGATTCGAACCGCTGTACAAGGTTTTGCAGACCTTTGCCTAGCCACTCGGCCATCAGACCATTTCTTTCTCGAAACGCCCCCTTCAGCTTTTCCCTCCAGCACCTCCAGGACCCTCTCAAGCCCCCAGGCACCTTCTCCAGCACCTCCGGGACTTTCTCAGCCCCCTTGGCTCCTTCTCAGGCCCCCTCCGGATATCGCTCGGGCTCCCCTCGGGGCGGCTCCGGGTCGTTTCGGTTCGCAAATATACACACTTTTCCGATATCTGCAAAACTTATTCGCAACTTTACGCATTTTCCGCCTCCAACCCATCCGTCTTCGCCCGGAAATCACTACCTTTATCTCCCGCAAAAGAGTCCCCGCGACCATGACACTCGAAGACATCGCCCTGCAGATGACCCCCGGCATCGGTGTGAAGGGCGCCGCACACCTGCTCGAGGTGTTCGGCGACGCCCGCCGCATCTTCGCCGCCTCGCACGACGAGCTGGCCGGCGCTGCACGGCTGCGTCCCGAGCCGCTGCGGGCCATCCTCCAGCGCAAGGGCTTCCCCGCCGCCGAGCGCGAGCTGCTCTACTGCCGCCGCAACGGCATCCGGCCCATCGCCTCGACCGACCCCGAATATCCGCCCCTGCTGCGCGATATTCCGGACCCGCCCCACGTCATCTACCTGCGGGGCGAACTTCGGGCGCTCCACATGCGCTGCCTCTCGGTGGTCGGCACGCGCACGGCTACGCCCTACGGCGAGACGATGTGCCACGCCCTCATCGAACGGCTCGCCGAGCGGGTCGATGAGCTCTCCATCGTCAGCGGCCTGGCCTTCGGCATCGACGCCGCGGCACACCGCGCGGCCCTCGCCTGCCGGGTGCCGACCGTCGCCGTGGTGGCCAACCCGCTGCCCGGGGTCACCCCGACGCAGCACGCCGGACTGGCACGCGACATCCTCGAGCAGGGCGGCGCGCTGCTCACCGAGCTCCACTCGCAGACCCGGCAGAACGGCAGCCTCTTCCTGGCGCGCAACCGCATCATCGCGGCGCTGAGCGCCGGAACGCTCGTCGTCGAATCGCCCGCCTCGGGCGGCTCGCTCTTCACGGCCCACTGCGCCGACGGCTACAACCGCACGGTGATGGCCCTCCCGGGACGGGTCACCGACCGCATGTCGGCCGGCACCAACTTCCTCATCCGCAACCAGAAGGCACAGATGGTCCTCACGGCCGACGACATCATCACGGAGCTGCAGTGGGAGAACGCCGCACCTCAGCGCGACACCCGCACCGAGACGCCGGGCGACCGCCGTCTGACCCCCGACGAACGGGGGCTGCTGGGCTGCTTCCGCACCGACGACCCGATATCCGCAGAAGAGCTTTGCGAACTCTCGGGGCTCGGATTCGGCGAACTTTCGGCCCTGCTGCTGGGACTCGAAATGGCCGGAGCCGTCCGGCAGCTTCCGGGGAACCGATATATGAAACTACGCTAATAAAAAATAAATACAAAATACACTATCCCAATCCTATGAAACAATTCGTCATCTTATTTCTTTTATTTACTATCAGCCCAATCAGTTTCACTTTTGCACAAAACAAAATTTTCTGTGAAATTATTGAACAAATCGTAAGTCAGAAAAAAACTCGAATATACCTCGATTACGGGCAAGAACGCAATAAAAAGAAAGATATCAGACTCGAAAACGAAAATGAAAAAGCTGAAATCTTCTATTCCCGGGTGGAAGCACTTAACATTATGTCCGCATTGGGTTGGAAATTCGAGCAAGCATATGTAAAAGTATCTGGAAGCAGCGGAAACGGATATGGCAGTACATCAAGTACAACTCACTACTTGTTGAGTAAAGATGTAGATTCAATTCAGGAAATAAACAACATTATTGATGAAATAAAAGCAAAAAAATCCGAATTAAATAATATACCCACCGAATCAGAACAACGAGACACCAACTCTATAAACAAAATATTTTAAGACAAAATTTCCGAAACATTGAATTATCTGATCGACACCCACTCGCATATCTACGCCGAAGAGTTCGACGCCGACCGCGACGAGGCGCTCGCCCGTGCCGCCGCGGCCGGGGTGGAGCGGCTGCTGCTCCCGGCCATCGACTCCGAAAGCCACGAACGCCTCTTCGCCCTCAGCCGCCGCGACCCAGCGCGCTACATCCCGATGATGGGGCTCCACCCCACCTCGGTGAACGACAACCCCCGCTGGCGCGAGGAGCTGGCGCTGGTCGAGCGGCTGCTCGACGCGCCTCCCGAGGGCATCGGAGCATTCTGCGCCGTGGGCGAAATCGGCCTCGACTTCTACTGGAGCCGCGACTTCATGTCCGAGCAGTGCGAGGCCTTCGCCGCCCAGCTGCGCATGGCCTGGCGACGGGGGCTCCCCGTGGCCATCCACACCCGCGCGGCGTGGGACGAGATGGAGCGCATCATCGCGGAGGAGAGCGCCCGGGCTCGCAGCGAGGGTGCCGCGCTGCGCGGCGTCTTCCACGCCTTCTCGGAGGATGAGGGGCGCTATGCCCGCCTCCGCGCCTGCGGCGACTGGCTCTTCGGCATCGGCGGGGTGGTCACCTTCAAGCGGAGCCAGGTGGCCGCCTCCGTCCCCGCAATGGAGCTCGACGACCTGGTGCTCGAGACCGACTGCCCCTACCTCACCCCGGTGCCCCACCGCGGCGAGCGCAACGAATCCGCCTACGTGCGCTTCGTCTGCGAGCGGGTGGCCGCCCTCAAGGGGCTCCCGCCCGAGGAGGTGGCCCGCCGCACGACAGCCTCGGCCGAGCGGATGTTCGGCCTCGGGGCGCTGCCGGCCGCCGAGGAGCCCGAAAGGGCAGCAGCGGAAGTGCCCGGAAAGGCTACAACCGAAGGCCCCGACACCATGAAAACGCCCGCTTCGGAAGGTGTCGGCCGAACGACTGCAAACAACTGAATGACAACGCACCGGATATCATGAAACGCATCCGCATCACCGTCATCCGCAAGGCCTGCTACCGCGACCTGATGGAGCGCTACGAGAACCCGCTCGACCACCCCTGCGACCTCAGCGTGGGGCAGAGCTTCGAGTGCGACGGCCTAAGCCGCCCCGAGGGGCTGTGCGAGAGCGCCTGGCAGAGCCTCTCGCCCTTCGTCATGGCGCTGGCCCACGGGGCGACGGGCCTCTACGACGGGTGGATGAAGAACCCCGCCTCGGCGATGCTCTCCTGCAACGACGGCTTCCGCCCGGTGAGCTTTCTGGTGGAGGCGCTCGACGAACCGACGCCCGACGGACAGGCCCCTGGCAAACAGACCCCCGACGGCGGAGAGCCCGCCGCCCGCAAAGAACCGGCCGACCCGACACCCGACGGCGGAGAGCCCGCCGCCCGCAAAGAACCGGCCGACCCGACACCCGGCAGCGGAGAGCCCGCCGCCCGCAAAGAACCGGCCGACCCGACGCCCGGAAATGAGATGCCCGCCGGCAAAGAGCCCGACCGGCCCGAAACCCGGCCCGGCAACCGCTCCGAAACCCTCCGCAGCAACGCCTCCCCAACGGACGCCGCCCCTTCGGCTTCCGACGCCGCCCGACACCGCGGCAAACCCTCCGCAGCAACCGCAGCAACCTCCGCGACCCCGGCGGCCGTACCTGCCGCGGCCCCTGCCAACCCCGAAACCCGACCACACGAAAAAACCGAATCATAAGCTATGCGCGCATCCATCCTGATTATCTACACGGGCGGCACCATCGGCATGAAGACCGACGCCGCCACCGGCGCCCTCGTCCCGTTCGACTTCAGCGGCATCTACGAGGAGTTCCCCTCGCTCAAGCGGCTCAACGTCGACATCGACGTCGAGACGATGAACCCCGTCATCGACTCCTCGAACGTCTCGCCCGACAACTGGGTGACGCTCGCCCGCCTGATTCGCGACAACTACGCCCGCTACGACGGCTTCGTCGTCCTGCACGGCACCGACACGATGTCCTACACCGCCTCGGCGCTGAGCTTCATGCTCGAGAACCTCTCCAAGCCGGTGGTCTTCACCGGCAGCCAGATTCCCATCGGCGTGCTGCGCACCGACGGCCGCGAGAACCTCATCACGGCCATCGAAATCGCCGGCGCCAGCCAGGGGGGCCGCCCCGTGGTGCCCGAGGTCTCGCTCTACTTCCAGAACCGCCTCTTCCGCGCCAACCGCACCTCGAAGCGGAGCGCCGAGGCGCTCAACGCCTTCCGCTCCTACAACTACCCGCCGCTGGCCGAGGTGGGGGTCAACATCACCTACAACTACGCCGCCATCCTCCACCCCGACCCCGCCGACTCATCGCCCGAGCTGCGCATCGCCACGTCGCTCAACGACGGGGTGGTCATCGTCAAGCTCTTCCCGGGCATCGACGCCCGCATCCTGCAGGGCATCCTCTCGGTCGAGGGCATCCGCGCCGTGGTGCTCGAGACCTACGGCGCGGGCAACGCCCCCACGAGCGAGTGGTTCATCCGCCTCATCGAGCAGGCCATCGCCCGCGGCATCCTGGTGCTCAACGTCACGCAGTGCGGCGGCGGACGGGTCGCCATGGAGCTCTACGAGACGGGACTGCGCCTGCAGAAGGCGGGCGTGCTGTGCGGCTACGACATGACCACCGAGGCGGCCGTCACCAAGCTGATGTACGTGCTGGGCAAGGGGCTTTCGGACGAGGAGAGCCGCGCACTGCTGCAACGCCCTCTCCACGGCGAATTTACCCGATAGGACGTTGCACAGATTAAATATTTTTCCTATATTTCGCACTGCAAAGCGGCCTTTTCGGAGCCCTGAAACGGGGTCGGAGCAGACCGCGATGCAAGGTACCGAGTTGATTGATACGAAGTTGCAAATTTTCCGGCGACGTTTTTCCCGCTCGGGAGCGCATCTCCCGCGGAGCCTTCGGAAACCCTCCGAAGGAGAAAACGGCGGCGAAAAAGCGTGCCGGGAGGAGAGAAAAACGATATTTTTTCGATTTTTTTGGACTTCGGGAAAAATTTAACGGAACCGTAATCCGCCGACACCGCACCCGGCTCCGCATGGAGGGAGGCGGCGGCAGGCAACGGAACAGAAAAGGAAGAAACAAACTTTAAAACAAAACCACAAACGATTACAAATTCAACTAATCAAATTAATTTTATCTAACACAACTATGAAAAAACTTTTTTTGATTCTGTCAGTTGCCTTGTTCTCGCTGGGTACTGTTAACGCGTTTGCGCAGGAGGCCGAGGCCGCTGCTGCTCCGGCAACCGAAGAGGCCACGGTAGCCGAGGAAACCCCGGTAGCCGAGGACGTAGTAGCCGCCGAGACCGAAATCGCCGGCGAGAGCATGCACCACATTCTGATGCAGAAGTTCCTCGAGGGCGGTTGGATGTGGATGCTCCCGATTCTGCTCTGCCTTGTATTCGGTCTTGCAGTAGCCATCGAGCGCATTCTCTTCCTGTCGCTGTCGACCATCAACTCGAAGAAGCTCATCGCAGCCGTTGAGGAGGCTCTGAAGAAGGGCGGCATCGAGGCAGCCAAGGATGTTTGCCGCAACATGCGCGGTCCCATCGCATCGATTTACTACCAGGGTCTGGACCGCTACAACCAGGGTCTCGACGCCGTTGAGAAGTCGGTTGTATCGTACGGTTCGGTACAGACGGGCCAGATGGAGTCGGGTCTGTCGTGGATTGGCCTGTTCATCGCCCTTTCGCCTATGTTGGGATTCATGGGTACGGTTGTCGGCATGATTGACGCATTCGACCAGATTCAGGCAGCAGGTGATATCAGCCCGACGCTGGTAGCCGGTGGTATCAAGGTCGCCCTTCTGACCACCCTGTTGGGTCTTATCGCAGCCGTTATTCTCCAGCTGTTCTACAACTACATCGTATCGAAGATTGACTCTCTGGTAAACGCAATGGAAGACTCGTCCATCACGCTGATGGATATCCTGACTGCTTACAGCAAGAAATAATCGAACGCAGAAAAACCAAAAGCAAATATGAAAAAGGCATTTAGCATATTGCTGAGCGTTCTGATGGTCATCACGGTTGCTCTTCTGGTCTACGCGATTGCGACCGGAGGATCGGAAGATGCAATCAGCGTCAACCTGATATGGGGCTACGCCCTGTTCGTGTTCGCGCTTGCATCGGCACTTTTCTGCGCCATCTTCGGGATGATCAAGAACCCGGCAGGCATCAAGGGGTCCATCCTGGCCCTGGCTCTGGTAATCATAGTCGTTGGCGTGGCCTACTTCTATTCGGCTGGCCATACGGTCAACATCGTGGATCTTCAGAACAACGGCTTCTTCGGGCACAGCGAAACCGTCATTACCGAAACGAGCATCATCGTAACCTATGTCGCTTTCGCAGCTGCATTCCTGACGACCGTTGTTACTGAAATTTGGAGAGCTTTCAAGTAACAGAGAACAATGGCAATAGATAAGAGAAAAACACCGGATATCAATGCGGGTTCGCAGGCGGACATCGCCTTCCTGCTGCTGATATTCTTCCTGGTGGCCACTACCATGAACACCGACACGGGTCTGGTGCGCATGCTTCCGCCGATGCCTCCCGAGGATGTACAACAGGAGAACATCAAGGTCAAGGAGCGCAACCTCTTCCTGGTGCTCATCTCGGGCAGCGGCAACATCATGGCAGGAACGTCGGGCAACCAGGAGATTATTGATATCCATCAGCTCAAAGACAAGACGAAGGAGTTCATCCTCAACCCGATGGAGGACGCAAATCTTCCGGAGAAGGTGGATGAGACCTTCGACCTGCCCGACGGCAGCAAGTGGACCTATCCCGTAAGTCAGGGAGTCGTATCGCTGCAGACGACCCGTGATACCGGCTATCAGTCGTACATCATGGTTCAGAACGAGCTCACGCGCGCCTTCAACGAGGTCCGCGACGAGGTCTCGATGCGCAAGTTCGGCAGCAAGTTTGCCGACCTGACGCAGGGGCAGCGCGACGTCATCTCGAAAGCAATACCTCTGAAGATTTCGGAGGCCGAACCGCGTAACATAAAGAAGTAAGCTATGGCAGTAATGAAAAAGAAGGGCAACAAGACCTTGCCCCCTATCTCGACCGCATCGCTTCCTGACGTAATCTTCATGATTCTCTTCTTCTTTATGGTTTCGACGACCATGCGCGAACAGGAACTTCTTGTAAGATACAAGCTTCCGGAAGCAACCGAGGTGCAGAAGCTGGAGAAGAAATCGCTCGTCAGCTACATCCACATCGGACAGCCGACGCTGGCCATGCAGGCGAAGTTCGGAACCGCGCCCCGCATCCAGCTGAACGACTCCTATAAGACGACCAAGGACATTCTGGACTTCGTCGCCGCCGAGCGAGACAAGCTCAACGAGGCCGACCGTGCTTCGATGACGATTTGCCTCAAGGCCGACGAGAAGACCAAGATGGGTATCGTGACCGACGTAAAGCAGGAGCTTCGCCGTGCCAACGCCCTGAAGATTTCCTATGCGGCTTCCAAGTCGCTGGGTTACTAATCCCGGGTCGACCCTCAAAGCGAAGAGCGGACCTCACAGCGAGGTCCGCTCTTTTTTTGTGCCCGCCGACATGGGAAGGGGATGCATTGGCCACCCGCCGGCGCAGGGAACAGGTCCGCCCGCCTCGGGGGAGGGAGATAACGACAGGCCTCCGCCCGTTTGCAGGCGGAAGAGAATGCTTCCTTCCTCTCGTACCCGCACACGCTGAGGGCGCCCCGGAGTCGGGCCGCAGACAACAAGACACCCCGCCCGGAAGAGAAGAGGAATTCACGAAAGGGGAAAAGCCCCCAAAAAAGGAGGGGAGAGGTGCAGGAGAGACAATGCGGAGAGGCGGTGTAGGGGAGACAGTGCAGGGGAGACGGTGCAGGAGAGAGACGATGCAGGGGAGAGACGATGCAGGGGAGACGATGCAGCACACCGGGAAAAAGCAGAACCGCCCATCCAAGGAACAAGAACCACGGACTCCCCGAAAACCACGACTTACCCGGAAAACCCGGCTCCCCTTAAAAAACCCGGCTCACCCGGAAAACCCCGGCTCCTCACCGAAAAACCCCGGCCGGCCAGAATCAGAAAGAAAACTCCAGCTGGTCGTTGTCGTGAATGAACGAGAGACGGTGATAGGGCGTCAGCCCGTAACGGCGGATAGCCAGCCGGTGCTCGCGCGTGGGGTAGCCCTTGTTGCGCTCCCACCCGTACTGCGGATACTCCTCCGCCAGACGGCGCATGTACTCGTCGCGGTGGGTCTTGGCCAGCACCGAGGCCGCCGCAATGTCGGCATACTTGCCGTCACCCTTGACGATGCAGCGGTAGGGGATGTCGAGCGAGGTGTAGAAGCGGTTGCCGTCGATGGCCAGAAAGCCGGGCCGCACACCGAGCCGCCCGACGGCGAGCGACATCCCCTCGAACGAGGCCTTGAGAATGTTGATTTCGTCGATACGCTCCGGCGAGACCGCCTCGACGGCCCACGCCACGGCCTCCTGCTCGATGATGGGACGCAGCCGGTCGCGATTGCGCTCGCTCATCTGCTTCGAGTCGTTGAGCAGCGGATGGTGGAAGTCGGGCGGGAGGATGACCGCCGCGGCAAAGACTGCCCCGGCCAGACATCCGCGCCCCGCCTCGTCGCACCCCGCCTCAGGAAGTTCGTATTGGAAAGAGGTCTCCAGCATGACGGGAACAAAGTTACGAATAATTTAGGCCCGTTCAGGCTTTTTCGCTACTTTTGTCGAGGCGAAACCGCAGAGCGGAGAGCCGGAAGCGAGTCAGCCCCGGGAATTGCGAACCGGGAGGCAGACAGACCTCCGGAATCGCGGACCGGGAGACAAACAGGACCCGGAACAGGTAGCCGGGTGCCAGGCGGACTGAACCCCGACAGGCAACCGGAACCACCCGAACAAGCGGGACCTCCGGCGCAGCCGAAGCCGCCAGAACCAACGGAAAAGGTTCCACCCCGGGCCCGAACCGAAGGAGACAAGACGCCCGGAGCAAGCTGGACCCGCCCGGAGCGACCCACTCCCCGGCCCCCGGAAACGAGCCAAACCGCTCCCCCGGAAACCGGCCAAACTGAACTCCGGAAACCGGCCAAACCGAACCCCGGAAGCCGCCGGCCACCGGTGGCCCCACAAAGCACAGGCAATGAACTTCGACATAGCAAGACAGCCGATTATTCCGGCATTCGTGACGCTGCTGCTCGTCGCCAGCGTCGCCCCCACGGCTGCGCCGGAGGCCGTTGCGCCCCTCTCGCAGCTCGACGGCTGGCTGCTCGACTTCGAGCAGAGCGCCCCCGTATGGAGCCGCGTCATGAGCTTCGTGCTGCTGCTCTGGGCCGGACTGCTCACGGGGCGCATCACCGTCCGCTACGGACTCTACGCAACCAACAGCTGCGTGGCCATTCCCCTCTTCGGCATCGCCGCCGCCTGCGCCTGGCCCGCCGCCGGGCTGGTCGGCGCAGTCACGCTGCTGCTGCTCGCCCTCTCGACCCACAACTTCTGCCGTTCGTTCCGCAACGGCTACGCCTTCGACAACATCTTCCGCGCAGGGCTCTATCTGGGGCTCGTTCCGCTCGTCTACCTGCCCGCCGCACCGCTGATGCTGCTGCTGCCGGCCGCCGTCGTGCTGCTCAAACGGACGCTGCGCGAGCTGACCGTCACCCTCGCGGGCATGCTGCTGCCGCTGCTGACGGCCTGCTACCTCAACTGGGCCACGGGCGCGCCGTTCGACGCTCCGCTGCAGCAGGCCGTCGAGCTCTTCACCCACAACGACGGCATGCACCTCTGGAACCTTCCCTGGCCCGCGCTGCTGCTGCCCGGAGCGCTGCTGCTGCTCGACATCGCCTCGCTGGCTGCCTACCTCAACAGCGTCTACTCGGTCGGCTTCAAGGCGCGCGGCATCCTCGCGCTGGCGGGCTGCATGCTGCTGCTCACCGTCGCCGTCGCACTGCTCCCCTGCGCCACCTCCGTGGCGCTGCTGCTCTGCGCACTCCCCACGGCGCTGCTGGCCCCCTTCCTGCTCGTACGGATGTACTACGCCCTCTCGCTGGCCCTCTACACGCTGCTGCTCGTCTGGGCGCTTGCAGCCCCCTACCTCTGGGCGCAGCTCACCGCCGCACTCCGGTAACGAGGCCCTCGCCACAGCACATCCCCTCCGGTCCGGGAAAAACCTGCACCGCACCGCGGCAAAGGATTGTTCAGCCCCAAAAAGGCTTGCCAACATCGCTGCAAAGGTCCACACCCGATAAAAGGGCACACCGCCGCAAAGGGTCTTCCTCCCAACAAAAAGAACCGGTCATAACGCGCGGCAAAGGGCCCCACTACCCCACCCACTGTCGCCCTGCCCCGGGACACTCCTCAAACCATCCACACTGCTATCCCCGCTGTCGGCTCCCGACAGCCTCCACGTCCACTCCCGCGCCCCTTCATTATGACCGCCCTTTCCGCCGCTGTGCCCCGTCTGCTTTCCATCCCGATAGCCCGCCCCGGGGACAGAAACCCCGCCTTCCGGTCAACTCCTCCACATCCATCCGCCGCCCCATACCGCAACAAAACCGGCAATCCCCACGCATTCCTCCCCCCGAAGCATTCCTTCCCCGAAG
>OHSM01000054.1_pt1 | contig 64237 bp, 41 predicted proteins | sample 1578671 | NCBI WGS metagenome assembly OHSM01 (sample SAMEA3879591, study PRJEB24766) | human gut metagenome | biome: human-associated habitat; feature: feces | place: USA | collected 1985/1987 | reverse complement strand
TTGTTTCGTAACGGGATTGCAAAGGTAGGGACTTTTTCTGAACCTGCAAACTTTTCTCGAACTTTTTTTCATCTTTTTTTCTTTTCCCACTCATATTGCATCATTTTAAGTCATTGAGGACGCATGACTTGAGGGCCGAAAAAAATATTTTTTCCGAAGGCGGAAATGTCGCCCTGAGGGCCCTGAAATGAGGGGTAAGACGTTTAATGGCATTGATTTTCAACACATTCCACAACCCAAAATGAGGCAAAAACCTGCAAATTCCACCTCTCCATGATACGCACCATGAAGAAAAAATGACATATAACAGATTATCTTACAAGAAGATGCGCACTATTTACCACCTTTATAGTAAACTTCAGACACTTTCATGAATCCCCGGCGCATAAAAAATTCATGGGCATTGTGATTATTCTTGCCGGATTCGAGATAAACGTCTTTCAGGTCCCTCTTGCGGAACCAATCTTCGGCTGCGGCAAACAAACGGCCCCCGACTCCCCGGCCCCGCGCATCAGCATTGACAAGAATATCGCAAAGCACGCCGAAAGGCGCGCCGCCGTCGGAATCGGTTTCGAGGACGCAGAAGCCGAGCAGCTTTCCCGCGGCATCCTCCGCCTTGAACACCGCCGTCCCTTCCGTCGTCATGTGTTCCTCTATATATATAAGCCACAGTTGACGGCTGTCCGCATCGAGTTGCGGCACATATTCCTCGCCATTGAAAACAAGATGTCCAATTCCCATCTGCATCTCGCCATGGGAAATATATTCGACATTCTCCGACAAATGCGCATAAAACAAATCCGCAAGCGCATCCTTGTCTTGAATAGTTGCAGGTGCAATGACAATATTCTCCATATATATTATGCTATTATTTCCTTGATCTTGCAGACAATGGTGCGGATGGTCTTCGAAACGACCAGAAGCATACCGAAAATCGTGACGCACGCGACTACCATCACCACCACGGCTGCCAGATGACTGGACTGTATGCCGAAATATGTCAGGAACGGCATCTCCGACTGCTGGAAGAAAAGCTCGAACGTGGAAGCAACGGAAATTATCGCCAGAATGAAATTCAGCACGAAGTCCGACTTCATCGACTTGAAATCGCTCAAGTTATGCAAACTGCTGTCCACCATTGACATCATCTCATTCAGGCGGTCGAGGTCATTGTCAAGATTCAGACGCCTGGTAGTGCGGTCGAACATCACCTTGTGCGACGCGAACTTGGAATACTTCACCACGTCCAGCTGCAGCACCATCCGGGAGAGCCTCATGCTGAGCTTGGCATTCTGACCGATCAAGTCCAGCGAAGAGGTGCTGGAGGCGGACAATGTCGCATCGATAAGCACGTCATTGGCACGTCCGATAACGTATTTCTTCGCCAGAACCATCTGAAGGATAAGCAGATACTCCGGCCACGACACATGATAACGCGCGCGTTCCTTCAGATGTTCCGCCCAGTTCACGCCCCTTTTCTCCACCGTTCCCGCCGTATCCAGCCCGTCGCCGCGACGCCCGTAAGTTCCCAGGACAATGCTCATGCTGCTGTTTACCAGCACAAGGTCATCCGTATCAATGGCAATGTTTTCGCCGCAGACCTCGTCATAAGCCGCCGCATCCCTGTACGGCCATTCGCCTGGGTACAATGTCATAAGACCGATGAGTTCAGGCTTGTGCCAGTCACGGATATGGCTGACAATCTGCGCTTCGGTCAACCTGTCCGGCCTGTCGTTGCTGAACAAATCCGTACCGTCGGGAAGCGGATGACGTATGTCCTCCCACAAGTCCACCATCGCATAACGGGAATCATTGACTATGGTTATCGGCATGATTTTCATGCGTTTGCGGAATTTGGCCTTTTCCTCGCCGCTCAACGTTCCGCAGAACTTGGTGCAGCATCGGTAAATGAACCGCTTGTACCTGACCGCCACTTTCCCGAAACCGCGTTCGGAACTGCTCATCGGCAGAGTCTCACCGACTTCCAGCGGTTCGCCCGATTCGCCGAAAAAGATATTGTCCACCCTGAAATCGCCCACGAGATTGATGTTCGTGCGCGACTCGCCGTCACCGCAGGACTCCGATTCATCGCGGCTCCAATATTCCGCACCCAGCCAGGTCGAGAGCAATGCTATTATATGGTCAATGCCGACAGGCGCGGACAATGTTCCCGAATGTCCGTTGAAAAGAAAACGGTAAGTAAAGGAAACGGTATTGCCGAAGAACAATGACATCTCCACATTGACATGACATTTGAGCAGACGGGGCTCGATTTCATCTTCCTCAGGCTCAATCGGCATCTCGAAGTCAAATCCGCGCAGCGAAAACCTCCTGACATTTTTCTCGTCAGGAGACTGGCCTTCGTTGCGCAGGACAAATATCTGTTTCTCGATGCTCCGGCCCATCGGCACGATCGGGAGGGCCAATGCATCGGCTTTCTCTTCATAGACGAACTTCTCTTTATGGAAAACATAATCGTCATCGCCCGGAAGATGCTTGTCAAATTCTTCCGGAAGAAAAAACTGCTTTTCCTGCTTGATGCTGAAAGTCTGTATGAATACCGCGGAAAAACCGGGGATTTCCAGTCCATGCCCGTCCTGTGAGCAGCAATAGTCGAATGTCATCGGATATTGTCTTATTTATTCCGTGCGGCCTACGTAGGCGTCGGAGGAATTGTCAATTTCGCTGTTGAAGAACTTTTCTACCGCTGCAGCCATAGCTTCTCCCCAGAATCTCTTGCCGGATGAGGCCTGGACCACCCAGAGTTTAAGCTGTTTCTTGTGCCAGTTCACCACGCAGTTCGTTCCCCATGCGCCGCCGTGGCCGAACCAGGCATCTTCGCTGTCTACAACAGGGGCAGTGAGGCCGAGTGAATAATCACCGAGACCTGCAGGGCGTGTGCTGACTGCAAGGATGGACTTGACGGTTTCTTCTTTAAGGATGCGGACGCCATTGTCACCGACTCCGAGGTTCATGAGCATCTTGTAGAACTTGAGCTGGTCATTGGCAGTAGACCAGAGGCCCGCGCCGGCGGAAGCGAAGACATGGGAATCATTGTACGGACGCTGTTCCCAAGGGTTTTCCTCCAGCCATTCAGAAGGCTGGCCTTCCTTGATGTTGAACAGTTCTATCTTGTTCTCAATCTGTTTGTCCGTAGGCCAGAACCATGTGTCTTTCATGCCGAGAGGGTCCAGGACGGTCTCTTTCAGGTATTTTTCCCATTTCATGCCGGTAACCGTTTCCACGACAGCAGCACCGATATCAATGCCGGTGTTGGAATAGAGCGCCTTGGTGCCCGGTTCGAACATGATAGGTGATTCTGCGGCAATGGATGCCACCTGACGGATGGGAGCTCCGCCGGACCAGCCGCCTCCACGGACATCCTTGCGCTTGGCACTGCACTCGAACGGGAATCCGCCCGTATGGTTCAGGCACATCCTGACGGTCAGCACGTTTTTCGCCTTGTGCAATGTCATTGTACTGTCAGTCTTCCCATCAAGGACCCAGAGGGTGCTGAATTCCGGAAGGTATTTGGAAACGGGGTCGTCAAGGGAAATCTTGCCTTCCTCAACGAGTTTCGCAATGGTCACGCCGCAGAATCCCTTGGTCTGGGAGCATTGCATGAACGCGTCGTCCATGGTGATGGGGCGTTTCGTCCTCGGGTCTGCATAGCCGATGCAACAGGTTTCCTGGATACCGTTATTATATAGTACGCTGATTGCTCCCGGGAGCCGACCGCTGTCGACGTATTGCTGGAGCGCTTCCTGCGCGAATGTTGTTCCTGAATCCCGGACAGCGACCGTGTCCCGTCTTTGGCTGCATGCCACGCACAAGAAAAGGGCGACGGCCATCAGCATGTGATAAATTCTGTTCATGTCAATATGTTATTTGTTATTAGTTTATTAGTTTCCACAGAAATACAAATTTATAAAACTGGTTTCGGATTTCAAATAAAAAATCCCGCTCCGTGGGGACGGAGCAGGATAAAAAGTTATGGTGATATGGGTTTTATTCTTTTACGCAGCGGACTGGGCAACTTGACGCCAAGTACTTGTTGTCTTCAACTCTCACTTCCTTGAGAGTCTTCGGCTTGCCTTGGTCCGCATAATTTGGCGGAGCGACCATCGCAGCAGCATAGGCATATCCGTAATTGTGGGCCGTAACTGATTCCGATGTCCACATGTAGGATATGGTCTCGTATCCGCAAGACTTCACGGTCTCAGTCCTGAAATGCTTGTTGCTTCGAGAACTGGTCATCGGCAGATAATGTCCGTCGAAATCATATCCGACAAGATTGGCAGCTACAGTAGCGCTGTTGAAAACGGTCTGCATAAACGACTGTGCCTCAGCCTTATTGCAGACACGCCAACCGGCAGGACACGGGTCGAAGAGTGTTTTCTTCGATTCAGAGCCTCCCCAGAACTCCCTGTAACTCTGGTCATCGGTCGTCACCCACGGATAATAACCGCCGTCCGGATATTTGGAATTCAGAATATAGACGTAAGGATGCTCCACTGCGTAACCAGAAAAGACACTATTAGACAAAGATGGTGCACCAATACTATTCCTTTCGATAGAATGCCAAGTCAAATCCTTGTTGAAAGAACCATCGTCTTTTGTTTTATAGCCCCAGACCTGATTATCCACATTCTTCGCAGCACTCTGTCCGTTAACTCTTAGAGCCACAATCGGGGTATATGTCGGAGTTCCAATAAGGGTATTACCATTCTCACATGGCCAATAGTTGCAATAGTCCGCAATGGACGGGAACGGATCCTTACGGCCCCACTGGTAGTAGTTGCCAACAGCATAGGCCGGTTCATAATTGCCAGTCGAGCCCACGCCGGAAATTACAGCGCCTAGATTACGGTCCATGAACACATTGCCATCCGCATTGACTGCTGTAGCCGCCGGATCATAACCATCAGCAGCCCAGATGTTCCAGCTCCAGAGGAGAGTTGCATTATTGATGCACTTGTTCTCATCGACTGTGATGTTTTCGTAGGTTACACCTTCCTCAGCAAATGCTGCTATAACTACATTGCCCGGGACAAAAGCAGCAGGTGTATAAAATCTTATATAGCCATCTGAATCAATGAAAACAGAACTAAGATATACAGGGCTCTCATCCACCCAATTATTGCTTTTCTGAAGAGTGTTGTACCAAAGTACCAAAGCAGATTTCGGAGCTATCGCCGTCTCTCCTGCCACTGATTCAAGCTGACTTGGAACGACACCATTTCCTTTCACATCCGCCTTGAACTTATAGAATCCCGGAGAGGTAACAAGGTAGCAGTTTGCAGTACCGTTTGCGCTCAAATCAGTATATTCATGTCCAGTCGTATTGTCTCCGACCTCAAATGAAAGTGCTGCTTTCACTCCAGCAGGAAGTCCTGATGCAGGAACTTTCTTCGAACCGAGTTTTGTCTCGATTCCGTTTACTGTGGCATATACAGAGAATGTTTTTCCTGCGTGGCCAGGAGTGATTGTCATATAGGCATTTACAGGAGTTGCAGAAAGTTTTGCCGCCTCATTGAAATGCAGGGAAATTTCAGGAGTTCCGGAAGTAAGAGTCAGTGAACCATCTGAAAGATTTACGCTTCCCTCTGTAACAGAGAAGATTTAGTTCTCGTCCTCAAATCGCACCCTGATATCGGAAACGCTGTAATTGCTTTGTGCGGAAGTAAGAGCAATGTTCAAAACTGAAAGCGCATGAGAGAATGTCACCATCACTGCCTGTTCTGCTTCTCCATTCGGTCTGTTAGCCATTGTTGTAGCATAAAGAAAGTCAGTCGCAGCTAGATGAGCAATATCATCAGAACCTGCTTGATTTTGCGACGAAGGTACTGTAAATGGAACAGATAGTGGGTTCTTCCCTGCATTTACATTATACGGATAATACAAGTAAGTCAAATAATCTTTCCCAGCCTGATACATGTAATACCAACTCGTCTTAAACGTAGTACTACCGCCTGACGATTCTGCTACAAGTTTATCATTCAAGGCTTTATCCACCACACTGGAGCCAACTCCTTCAATCGAGCCGCCCTTATACCAATAAAATCCCAACGCATCACCCTTCACCCACTCTGTTTTCATCACATTGCCTTCATCTACAAAAGAAGTCTTGGTTTCAGGCAGAGAACCTACGATAACAGCAGAAGACTCACCTTCAGCAGGAATCCGCTCTGACTCTTCAGATTTCTGGCATCCGACTATAGCCGAAAGCGCCAGAATATATATCAATGACTTTTTCATATACATAATTAATTAGAGTGTTTCAATATCTTCCCATTCAGCCCAGTTAGGCATATCTTTCACCTGATTCCCACCACTCTGCGCAAACCCCATTTCGAGATTCACATCAAGAACCGCCAAAGCGGGTGATTCATAATGCTTTGGAGCAGCTGCTCCGTTCAGTTTTTTGTTCATGATTAATGTTATTAATTAGTTAAACTTTTATTCTTTCACGCAGCGGACACAGTTGCCGTTTGCATTGTTCTGATACTCCAGTTTCGACTCAAGTTCTATGGCCTCGCCTTTCTCGTATTTATCGGAAAAGTTTGCCGGTGCATCAAGTACGGCGGCGTAAACATAGGAATAATACCCAAAGACATCGCTTGTCCAGAAGACCGACCCGACAGACTCTCCAACACTGCGAACATAACTGATACCGAAATTTGAGCAGTCACGTGAACCAGTAATAGGGAAATAACTCCCCTGAAACTCCATTCCATGAAGGTTAGATGCGAGGTTTCCAGCTTTAGCGAGGTTGACAAACTCCGTAGCCTCATCTTTTGACGGAACTCTCCAACCGGCAGGACAAGGATCGAACAACGTCTTATGATGGTCAGCACTGCCCCAGAGGCTCTTGTATGTCGGATCATCACCATTCAGCCAAGTTCTCCAGCCTCCGAAAGTATTGCCATCATTGGTGATACACTTATATGGATGGGCTGTAGCATAATCGACATAAACCTTGTTCTTGGTTGATTTATCTGAAGAAATATCGTTCCTCTTCATAAGGTTCCAAGCATTGCCGCTGTCAAGCGAGCCAGTTTCGTTCGTCCTGTAACCGAACATCTGTCCGTCGAGGTTCATCTTTGAAGACTGTCGGTCAATTTTGAGCGCTTTGATCGGCGTGTAGGTCGGAGTCCCGAAGAGTATATTGCTGTATTGAGTCGGGATAGTTATCGTATAGTCAGAGAATGCCGGGAACGGATCCTTGCGTCCCCACTGGTAGTAGTTACCAACCGCGCCTGCCGGGATGTAGTCCCCTGTGGTCCCCTTTCCGGAGATGGCTGCTCCCACAAATCTGTCCATGAATGTTTTCCCTCCGGAAATGACAGCCGTCGCCTCCGGGTCATAACCCTCTGCAGCCCAGATGTTCCAGCTCCAGAGAAGGGTCGCATTGGTAATATTCTTATTCTCGTCGACCTCGATATTGTCGTAGGTAACGCCTTCCTCGGCGAATGCCGCTATAACTACATTGCCCGGGACGAACTCCTTCGGCGTGTCGAAGAACACATAGTCACGGTAGAACACCAGCGACGAAAGCAGAATCGGGCATGCGTCCACCCACTTGTTGTCCTTCTGGACGGTGTTGTACCAGAGGACGAGAACTGATTTCGGAGCAATGTCCGCTGTTCCGGCCACTTCCGAAAGCGCTGCAGGAATATAGCCGTTGCCTTTCACCGTAGCCTTGAACTTGTAGAATTGGTTGGCCTCGGAAACAAGGTAGCTGTTGGATGTGGAAATCTCTCCCAGATCCTTGATCTTGATGGCCACGTCACCCGGCACCTCATAATCCGTCACCACGTTGATGACCTTGCCTGCCGGGAAGCCTCCTTCCGGAATCTGCTTCTCCATGATCAGCTTCTCCTTGCCGCCGATGACCGCAACCAGCTGCATGGTCTCCCCTGCCAACGCCGGGTTGAAGACCATGTAAATATGCGAAGCCGCCGGCCATGAAGTCGCAAAATCGCAGTCCAGACGAACCTCAGGCGAGGTCGTCGCCCCCGTCAGGTCCAATTCGCCAGTGCTCAGGTCAATGTTTGCGTTCTCAAATGCCACGGCAGCATCCTTGTTGGAAGTGCAGCGGAAAATCAATGCATCCAGTTTCATTCTGGTGTCGGTGGTCAGTTCCAAGTCCAATATGGAGAAAGGATGGTGGAACGTAAGATTCACCGCGTCGTCAGATTTGGTGACATTCTCCACTGCAGCCCAGATGAAGTCATTTTCAGCAAGATGCGCTGTAGAGCCGCTTGAGTACTGGGACTGGGATGCAGAAATCCCCACCTTTGCCTTATGCGGGTCCGTGCCTCTGTCTGCATTGTAAGGATAGCAGGCATAGAATGACTACGGGGTATTGTCCCCTGCCCAGCGGATTCTCTGAGCACGGGACTGATATGAAAACGTCGTTCCGGCACCTTCCTGATCGGCGAGATATGCGCTGTTGGACTGGAGGGACTTGCCTTCAACCTCTGTCCAGATTCCGATTTTGTCGGATTTCAACCACGCGAGTTTCAATGCATTGCCGTCATCGGTATGAGTCACCTTGCTCTGGACGGACGGTTTCTGGAAATCTGCAGAAAAGACCGGTCCGTCAGGCAGGATGTCCTCATCCATCTGTCCGTTCTTGGAACAGCCGACCAGGGCAGCCGCCAGGGCAATCATTGATATGTATTTGATATTCATAATTTTACGCATTAACAGTTTACCATTTCCATTTATCCATATCGTCTATCTTTCCGCCTCCAGGGTTAGCCTCTGACGGGTCGTAAAGTGCGGCGTCGATGAGAGGTTTCAGAATCCCTTCCATAACAAGAAAGGCTTTTGCATTCGGATGAACGGAATCAAGGTTCAATGTTCCATCGGCATTCTTGCCGAATACCCAACAGTACTCATCAGCAAGACCGTTCTGATCATTTTTCAGAGCGCTGTAGTAATCTGCATAACGATAGCCTCTCTCAGCAGCATAGGCCTTGATGAGTTTGTTGGCCTCGATAACCTTAGATGCGATGTAGTCTCCGTCAAACTCCGCTTTCCATGCATCCGGTTTCCACCACATGCTCCTCGTCGGACAAATCGAACCGAGTATGACAGGAACTCCCATATCTTCGGCAATCCTGGACATAAGGGCGATGTTGGCAAGAAGATTCTCCTTGCTCACGTGAACCCGGTAGCCATCACCGGACATATTTTCAGCAAGGTCATTCGTGCCGCAGGTAATCACCACACATTGAGGATTGTCATCTACGATGTTCGAACCGAAACGGTCAATCATATTGCTTGAGGTCTGTCCATCGATTCCACAGTTAAGGTAGCTGTTCTCGGTGAAAAAGGCCAGACGGCCGCGGTCTTTCCAGGTCCTTGTGATGGAGTCGCCCATAAGTGCTGCCCTGTGACCGGTCTGTTTGCCGTATCCAGGAGCTTTTCCGTCCACATTTTCCTTCACGCAGCGAAGTTGCAGTCCGGCACCGGAGTAGCTGTTGCTCTGAGTGATCTTGGCGCCCGCGCCGTTCGAGCCGACAGATGAGCGGATCGGATAAAGAGAGTTGGCGACACTTGCAGAAGCCATCATAACTTCACCTGAAGCCGAAATGACTGAGCCACCGAAACCGGCCTTTCTCTGTCCCGCAAATGGGAAATAGAGGTCATATTCGGAAACATAGACTCCGTGACCGCCCGCTGCGGAACCGGAAGAAGCGAAGAATGTCGCATAGGCATCTGCTGTCGGCACTTTCCAACCTGCCGGACACGGGTCATAGATGGTCTTATCATTGCTGATGTTGTCCGTACTGCCCCAGAGATAGCGCCATTGTTCATTGTCCAGAATGGATTTTGCCTGGAAGTCGCCTTCTCCGGAGAACCAACTGTATTGAGGATAGACAGCATCGTTGTTGCCGCCGAACATCCACTTGTGAGGATATTTTACGGACTCGTCCACGGCCTGCTGGAGCGAATAGCCGGAACCGAGTTCCGCATGGAGCATCCTGGCGTTCTTGGCCCTGTCGGCAGAGAAGATCTTGTCTCCGTCGACTTTATATTCATCCAGAGTGGTGTAAGCAGGGTTGCCCCAGCCTTCCTGTACGTTCGTAGCCGATTTATATTCAGATGCTGCAGGGAACGGATCCTTACGGCCCCACTGGTAGTAGTTGCCGATGGCTCCGGCTGCCTTCACATTGTCAGAGATATCCTTTGCAGAAAGTCCGAGCACGGCTCCGAGGTTGCGGTCCATGACGGTGTAACGGCCGGCTTTCCTGGAAGTCGCATCCGCATCCCAGCCTTCCACGGCCCAGATGTTCCAGCTCCAGACGATTTCGCCGGACTCATTCAGCGCAGCTATCACGGCATTGCCGTTCACAAACGTCTTCGGTGTCTTGAAATAGATGAGGCCGTCGACGTCGTCATACATCACGCTGCCGGCAGATACAGGACTTTCATTGACAAATCCGCCCTCGCCTTCAGGGATGCTGTACCACAGAAGTTCGGCAGAAGAAGGGGCCAAAGCGGCATCGAATGCGGTGCTGTGCGGTTCCCCGTCGTAGCTCCAGCTGATGCTCTTCGTACTGCCGTTGCCCTTTACCCTCGCATTGAAAGCATAGAGGCAGTCGGCCTTGTTCACGATATAGGTGTTGGCAGTACCGTTTGCGCTCAGGAGCACAGGGTCCGCGGTCATTCCGACATTGTAGGAAACGCATGTTCCCGGCTTGAGGCCGCCTTCCGGCACATCCACGACAACCTTCTCAAAATCAGCGCCTTCGAGGTCGCAGTCTATGGTCAATGTCTTGCCGGCATACTGCGGATTCACATTGACGATAAATTCAGAGGCCTTGCGCCTGAGGTAAACCGGAGAGGCCGGCTTGATGTCAATCACGGAGCTCACCGTGTCAATTTCAGAGAGACGGGAGGTGAACAGATCATATTTCGCGTGCTTGAAGGCAAGTGCCGTTCCGTCTTCGCCTGTGAGCTTGATGGAATTGCAGGCTACAGGCAGATTGGAAGAGACATTGATCTTCACGAAAGAGACCACAGGTGAAAGGGACATTTCGAGGATGCCGTTTTCCGGACGCTCCACTGATTTGACGGAAGAGACGAACATCTGTTCCTCCTTCAGCTGCATCGAGGTAAGAGGAACAGGGACTGTCTGCTCCGCGGCTACCGAAACCGGAATCGAGGTAGCATCCGTCATCTTGATTGTGAACGGATAATACAGGGCCACGTCATATTTCTTGCCGTCTTCCCATTTGAGCTTGTCAGCGTCACGGAGCGGGAAGAAACGGGATGATGCGGTGGATGTATATGCGTCATAATAGGCATTGGCATTCAATGCCGAACCGGTACCGGCTTCGGACACGAACACCCCGATACGGTCGGAAACCGCTTCCCAGGTGATGACAGCCGACTCAGAAGGCGAGGAGGCCGACACCTTGAATGAAATGTACTCCGAAGAAGTCATCGGAGCGTCTTTCTCCGGCTCCTTCGTCTCTTCTTTTCCGCAGGCGTTCATGGCCAATGCGGAAAGAAGCGTCATATATAATATTCTGTTTTTCATCTACTATATTATTGAAGAGTTATCTGATAGAACGAATCTGTTCCGGAATAGTAGTCCTTGGATGAGAACACGCCATGTGTCCACTTGAATTCGCTGACAGTCTGGCCGTCCAGTCCGTCTATGCAGTTTCCCTTGAAAGTGTAAGGCTTGTAGAGTTTCATCACGCCGTCAGGAAGATTGATGGCACAGACATTGTCCACGACTTTCTCGGATTTGTAGACCGGAGCGCCGCTCTCGTCCGTCATCGGGTTGCCGTTCTCGTCAATGGCCTGGACAGGCATCTCGTAGGACAATGTCCAGATCTTGCTCTTGTAGTATCTCTCGTAATTGTTGAAATCAGGAAGGGATTCCCTGGTGGCAGTTCCGATCACCTTGCCGTTCACACAGAGGTCGAACGACTTTTTGGTCACGGCCTTTTCACTGGCGTGCACCTTGGCGATATAGCTTTCAGGTGTTTCATCGCCGGAAAGCGGAGTGAGACGTATTCTGTTGAAGGACTTCAAGCCTTTCAGGATAATCTCGTCATAATTGTCAGAAACGGACATGATGGTGAACTCATGGTCACCGCCCCAGCCGCGATATCCGCCGCCGTTCGGGCCTCCCGGGAAGGAGAAGAAGTGGATATAGTCATTGTTGGTGCTGAATTTCAGCATCGGGCCCGTGCTCAGCTCCACCTTGTATTCAGACTCCGTAACAGGGTCTGTCTGAGGTATGAAGCCGGCGCCCTCAAACCATACTTTCACGGTATAGTCAGGCGAGAACTGCAGGACATAAATCCATCCGCCGTAACGGAGGTCCTCATCCGGGAAATACTCCATAACCCAGGTCTCGCGGGCTACCAGCATATTGCGGCAGAGTTCAACACGTTCTTGCGTGCGTTGCGCAGCCGTCTCTTCGAAGATTCTGTCGCTCTTGTAGCAGGAAGCCAAAGAGAGCAGCATCATCGCGGACATCAAATATGTAATGAATCTTTTCATGTTGATTTCCAGGTTTATTTGTCAAGTGATTCCCAATCCAGATTGTCCAGCTGGGCGATACGGCGATGATAGATTTCGCACCATCTGTCAGTATCGACTCCGTAGGAATCCTTGAGCCATTTCTTCAGCATATCATATTTCTTTCTAATGAGAGGGCCGCCTACAGGACCTGCCTTGGCGATCATTGCCTCTCTTTCCGCCTCCGTGAGGGAAATCAGTCGTCCGCCGGTCTCAGCCACGTCCTCGCTGTAGTGTGAACGGGCATAGTTGCTGACGAATCCCTTCTGGTACGGGTCTTCGGTAAGTGAAGTGTAACGGTCGCCCACATAATCGCTGAGGGTGATGTCCTTGAACTCTGCAGGAGAGCCGTGGATACCGTCGAGGATATGGGTAAACTCGTGAAGCATTGTTCCCGCGATTCTTTCCGCATCCTTGTGATATTCGAAGAAGTTCACGCCGAGGATGTTGATCTGAAGGCCGTTCTCCGCAGATGCAAGGGCGGTGGAACCGCTGCTGCTAATCTCGAAACTTCCCACGAGGAAGAGCACTTTCGGGAAATATGATTTCACGAACAATGCCGGATCTTCCGTCTCGTCTCCGGATGACATCATCTCCACCATGGCCTCAAGTGTCGTGAACTTGATAAGCTTGGCAATCATTATCGACTCCTTGATGTTAGGAGGTGACACCCAGTAATTGAAACTGGTTTCCCTGTCCGGCATACGGTATTCGAAACGGACATTGTAAGGCTCCACATAATTTCTCTGCAGCCATGAGTCGAACTCGGTATTGTTTTGCTCCTCGTCCTTGAAAATGCTCTCGGAGCTGATCTCATCCTTGGTGCAGGAGAGCGTCAGGAGCATCGTGCAGGCTGCCAATATCAATGATATATATTTTTTCATCTTCATTACTCCTTAAAAAGATTTGACGAAAGGATGGTCAGGACATTCCGCATTGTTGCGCGGATTAGGCTCCAGACCGGTTTTGATGGATTCTGAAGGGATCTGGAATGCGCGGCGCAGGTCATTGTAAGGCAATGTTACCGTAGCCTCGAATCCTGATGTCGTAGCGTCGTCGTAATCGGAGTCATCGAATCTGTCGATGGTGATTCCATATCTCTTGAGATCCATCCAGCGGAGACCTTCCTCCAGGGAATCGATTCTCTTGCAGAACAGCAGGCACTGTGTCATATTTTCCTGAGTACCAGGCTCTACAGTGAATCCATGCGGATGAATCGGCTTTCTTGATGTAGGTTCTTCCCTTGTGTATTCCTTGATGTACAATGATGAAGAAGGGTCGCCGTAAACCTCGTCGATCAGTTCGCGTGTCAGATGACGGATTCCGTTGCTTCCGACCTTGTACATCGAGCAGTTCCATGCATCCAAGTCCGCTGCCGCCTTGTCATATTCCTTCAGCTGGATATAGGCCTCGGCCCTGTTCAGAAGCACTTCGTTAGCATTGAGAGCCACCATTGTGCTGCGTCCGTAACCTGTACCTGCCACAGGATCGACCACTTCCCACTGGGAAGGCCATTTCGGCCAGTACACCTTGTTGGTTATGAGGTCGGCCCAATAGAATGGAACCATCTGGTAGATATACTGCGTATTGTCCTGCTTGCCGGTATCATAAGCACCGCCCATAGGACGCTTCGCACGGACAGTCTCCATCTTGGCGATCCTGTTGGTGTGCGCATATCTTCCGCCGGTAGCGTCCCACGCATTGAACAAGCCTCCATTCGCAGAATAGAGCGGAATTATCAGCAGGTTCACCTTGTTCGTAGGATTGATGTAGTTCAATGCCCTCGTACCATAATCCCAGGCCATCTTGCTGGTCGCAGCCCAGTCACGGAGCATTTCGGAAGGATTCGTTCCGAGCACTACATTTGCAGCCTCGACAGCCTTCTCCCACTGGTTGCTGTAGACGTAGAACCTGGTAGCAAGCGCATAGCCGGCCTTCTTGTTGAAATGGTATTTCGGAACTGACCATGCCTCGTCGTTCAGAAGAGGAAGTCCTTCCTCGATATCTTTCTGGATCTTCTCGTAGTCCATGGCAAGAGTTCCACGGCTATATTTAGGATTCAGCGTAGTCTCCGGCTTGTCCATATAGGTAACTCCCAGATACTGTGACGCATACTGCGGATGATAAGGAAGGCAGTAAATCATTGTCAGACAGAGGTGAGCGTAAGCGCGGCAGAGAAGCGCCTCTCCCTTGTATGGAAGCATTTCTTCCGGAGTGCCCTGCTTCTCGATTGCCTGAAGAGCGGCATTCGCTGTGGCAATCATATTGTAATATGCCTGCCAGGTGTTCACGTTGCTCTCATTGTCCGCTTCCTCGATCGGCTCCCAGTTATAATTCTGTTCAATGAGTCTGGACGTATTCTTGTTTCCTTCGCTGTAGAGTTCGCAGTTGTCTGACGCATACTCGAAGAACCTCACATAAGTTCTTGATGCATACGCGGAAACAAGCAGTTTCTGTATCTTTTCAGTCGAATTCAGTTCAGTCCTGTTGTCCGGAAGCGTGTCCAGGAACTTGTCGCAGGAGGTCAGGCCTCCGAGCAGAGAAAGAACTGCAATTGAATATGTTATAAATTTCTTCATATCCGCATTGATTTAAAATCCTATCTTGCAGGTCAATGTGAACTGCTTCGGCATCGGCACGGCGACACCGCCGGCATTCAGGAACTCAGGGTCCTGTCCTTCCAGCTTCTTGTCGGCATAGAGAAGGCAGAGATTCGTTCCCTGAATCTTGAATGAAAGACTTTTCAGCCTGAGCTTTTCAACAGCCGTCTTAGGAAGGTCATAACCCAATGAAACCTCCTTGAGCCTTATGAAATCGCCTTTTGCAATCCTCTGGTCAGAATAGTTGTAGGCATTGTAGGCAATGCCGAGATTGCTGATGCTGTTGTTCTGACGCTTGCTGGCAATTACAGGAACATTGGTGAGCTTCTCGTCGCCCGGATTGATGTACCTGTCCATGAATTCTCTCGGCATGGCCGTAAGGTCGGAATAGCTGTTGGAGAAAATAGGGTCGAGCCTTACCACATTCCCGAAGGAGTATGTCATGAAGACATTCATCGTGAAGCCCTTGAACTTGAACATGTTGCCGAAACTTCCGGTGATGGTAGGATCAATCGGTCCCTCATACTTGAGGTTGCTGAAATTGTTCATTTCCTGGAACTGGATGTTCGTGGAAGTGATTTCTCCGTCCTTGTTCAGGAAGGTAGGGATACCCATCTCGTCGAGTCCCATGAAACGCAGTGAGAACACGGCGCCGCGCGGCATTCCTTCCATGGAATAGCCTGAACCTGTCAGGTAGCTTATCATGGTCTGGTAAGTCTTGAGCTTGGTCACGGTATTCTTCATGTGCGAGAATATGAAGTTCGTGGTCCAGGTAAAGTCCTTCTTGACGATATTTCTGGTGGACAGCGAAAGTTCCACACCGGAAGACTTCATGGAAGCCACGTTTCCGTATTTGTTGGACACACCGCCAAGTCCCTGGGTCACAACGCTTCCGATAAGGTCGAAGTTGTTTCTCTTATAGGTATCGAAAGACAGGAGGATGCGGTCGTCGATGAAACCGAGGTCAGCTCCCACATTGAACTCGTGCTTCTTCTCGTATGTAAGCTCGGAGTTCTCGATGGAGGACTGGTACAATGACGGTTCCTTGATGTTTGTAGCAGGACGCCAAGGCGTGCTCGGGTAGAACAATGCCGTAGAGTTGTTCACCCACGCCGGGCCTCTGTCCGCTGTCAATGAGTAAGATACACGGAAGTTCATGCTTGACAATGCCGGTTTCAGCGCGTCGAACCATTCTTCCTGGTCTGCCGACCATTTGCCGGCGACGTTCCATGTTGGCAGCCAACGGGCGCTTCTGGCCCTTCCGAGCCTGTTGGAACCCTCATATCGGAACGTTCCGTTGATGGTGTATCTGTAATTATATGAGTATGAAGCGGTAGCGGCGAAAGCGACATTGCGCTCGTGCGTATTGCTCAGACTATAATAATAGGAGTTCTGCTCGATCTGTTTCTTGAACAGGTCCACGATGTAGAACGGTGTCTCACCTGCCTCGTACTGGAGTCCCCAGCCGTCGAAAGAACTTGCATGCCTGTCCAGTGAATTGACTTCCATCGCGGCGAAGGCATTGATGATGTGCTTGTCGGCGATGGCGGTGTTGTAAGTACCTGACGCTCTGAAGTCCATGCTGAGGGCAGAGTAGTCATTCTTCTTCAGGATACCTCCCTGCGGCAGGACAGTGTACTTGTCTCCGGTCGGATTGTCCGGGTCCTTGTACAGATAAGGGTTAAGGCTCTGGATGATCTTCGTGGCTGCGGCACGGTAAGCCTCTGCCTGGTTCGAATTGTCCTTGATATTGTGCTCGGTCATTGAAAGCTGGTATCTTACCGAACCGAGAGCTGCCAATTCGAGTCCCTTTATCGGCTTGGCCTTGATTTCAGCCTGGAATTTGGTGTCGAGCACGGAGAGGTCGATGTAGTTGTTCGCCAACTCGTGCTTGATATTGAACGGTGCATAATTCCTGGTGTAGAATTCGTCCGGGTCGAGTGTCCTGGAAGTACGCAGGGCATAAGAATACGGGTTGATGTCGAAATCACGTTTCACGGAACCTTCCACAAGGTTTGTGGTAGATGCGAGTGAGCCCGGAGCCCTCTGCTGCCTGTATGAAGCGTTTCCGATGATGTTCAGGGTGATGTAATCCTTGAATATCTTCTGGGAAGTGTTGAACAGCGCAGTATATCTGTTCACCTTGCTCTGGATTGACCAGCCCGGATCGACGAGCGCGCCGAGAGAAGCATAGTAGCTGCCTTTTTCAGAACCGGAAGTAATGCTGACGGAGTGGCTGTGCTGCACGGTCGGACGGAAAAGTTCCTGGAACCAGTCCGTGTTGCGCATCTCGGCCTTGCGCAGATATGCTTTCCTGCCGGCTTCGGTGTTCTCCACAAGATATTTTCCGGTCGCCGTATCGTATGTGTTCATCAGCTGGTACATCTTGCTGTACACACCTCCCTGCGAGCTGTATACGTTGCTGGTGAAGTTGAGCCAGCCCTTCTGGTACATTTCCTCATAAACTGACATCTGCTCCTGGGAGTTCATGATATTGAACTCGGAATATGAAGGGACAAGACGCATGGTATATTCGCCGTTGTAGTTCACGCGGGTCACGCCAGGTGTTCCTTTCTTGGTGGTCACGACAATGACGCCGGCCATTGCCCTTGCGCCGTAGATGGAGGTAGCGGAACCGTCCTTGAGGATCTGGAATGATTCGATGTCGTCAGAGTTCAGGCCCGCAATGGCGGAGCTGATCAATGTCGTGGCGTCTCCGGATGACAGGGAATTGGCATCCACATTGACCACATCCTCCATTATGACGCCGTCCACGACCCACAGAGGCTTGGAGTCACCGAAAATTGAGGTAGCTCCCCTGACTCTGATCTTAGGTGCGGTACCGAATGTTCCTGATACGTTCTGCACTGAAACGCCGGCTGATTTTCCTTCGAGTGAACGGCTGACTTCACCCACACCGCTGATATTTACATCCACGGCAGAAAGCTGGTCGGTCGCACCGGTGAAGAGTCGCTTGTCAGTGGTGGTCATACCGGTAACCACTGCTTCGGAAAGCATTTCCGTGCTGGTAGAGAGCACGAAGTCGACTTTTTCAGCAGCCGGTTTGGTGACATTGGTATAACCCAGGCAGGAAGCCTCAAGTTTGGCTCCTGCGGGGACTTTCGTCAATGTATAATTTCCGTCAAGGTCCGTGACGGCGGCATTGCCCGTGCCCGCCACTGCCACGACGACTCCTATGAGAGGCTCGCCGGCATCGTCCTTGACCGTACCGCTGACTGTCAATGTCTGCTGCGCAAAAACTGAGAGCGCGCAGGCAAACGACAGCAGCAATGCTATAATCAATCTTTTCATAAGCTGTTACTATTCTGTATATTCCTTGGTAAGCACAAGCTGCTGATATGCTACAATACGTGTAGTGAATGCAAAGAATCTGTCACGACTCCACCAGATGTTCAACTGCTGAGGGATATCGTTGCTGTTCAGTTTGGCATTCTCGAATGAAAGAGTGACTGTGTGGTTCACATCATCGAATACAGGTTCGGCATCCCAAGCGGTACGACCCTCTGTAGAGAAGATGTAGAATCCTGACGGATTGGACGAAGTCGGCCCGTTGAAATGCACTGAGTAGTACTTGTTTGCAGCCTCATCTTTACCGAAGCCCTGGATGCCGATTCTTACTTTGCCGTCCACCAGCTGGGCTGAGAAAGGATAATTCACGAGCTCGCCTTTCTGAACCGTAACTGAGAATGACTCGTACATCTTTTCTGTCGAGAACACGAAATCGCTCTTGTCTCCGCACTCATCGGCGTTCTTTGCCACTTTCCAAGTGCCCAAGAGATAATACCAGTCCGGTTTCTTAGGGAGTGTCAATGTTACATATACCGGTTCAATGCTCTTGTCTGAAGGGGTGATGATTGCGCGTCCGGAGAAGGCTCTGCGGCTCTGCGCCTTGCTTACTATGAATGTCACTCCGCTTGTAGACTTCTCGAATGAGAATACGCCATCAGGGTTTTCAGGGATTTCCACGTTGAAATCAGATGTGCACTTTACAAGTGTCTGCAATTTCTGCTCTGAATCAGAGAATTCCAGGCTGGATTCACTTATGATGATTCCTTTGAACGGTGACTGTTTCACTGAGAAGCTGACGGAATTGCTGCCTTCAGCATTGATGGTAACATCCGCAGTGCGCTCCGTATCACCAGTATAAGAGAATACATTGAACAGGACTGAAGAACCGGCGACACTTACGCGAAGCCAATCCGGCGCAGATGACTCGGCCGTCAATTTGAGGCCGCCTGTCTCTACGACTGCCGTTCCGAATCCTCCTGCAGCATCGAACGACGTAGCGGAAACGCTTTTCAATCCAATCTCAGGAACTGAATTGTCTTTGCTGCATGACAGACCGCAGAAAAGCACGGCTGCCAGAGCGATGATTGATATAAGTTTTTTCATCATATTGAATTATTATTTTACATATTCGATTGCAACCTGTGAGTCACCGTTCAGCTTGGTTCCTGCCAATTCGATATGGACATAGATGAACTGGTAAGTCTGGTCTCGCTTGTATTCCAGAGGTATCTCGACGACAGGATTGTCCTTGCCGATTTCGATATTGATGTCCTTCTTGACGGAACGCACCCAGCCGGCAGCATTGACCTGCACACGCTTGAGGATGACATTGTCCTCGCCCCTCTTCCATCTGAATCTCAGGGCTTTGACCGGGATGTAGTCTTCCGGTTCCATCATGCGGATGATCAATGTGCTGCTGTCGCGCATCTCGAATGATGTCCAGCCTGAAAGGCCCTGGCCTTCAAGAGGTTCAATGTCTTTGGCGACGTTCACGAGGTCCTGTGATTCCTTCACGAGGTCCTTTACCGGAACGAAATCGGAGAGTTTCTTCTCCTCGGTGAAATTGCCCTCCCAAGCGGCGAAGTCAAATGGTTTGCCTGTTTTCTTGGCATCGAAGAAATGCTGCCATCTTGGGATATAGTAGTCGCGGATAAGGCCTGACCAGATCTTGCATGCATAGTCATTGAGACCGGCATCAGGATAGCTGACACCCCACGTGGTCACGATTCTGCGGCTGTTTTCTTCGTACTTGTCGCTTTCCTGCTGACTGTCACCCCAACTGCGGGCATAGTCGATCCATCTCTGGATGCGGGTTACAGGATTCTTGTCCAAAAGCCTGTCGGCGCGCAGCATCAGATCCTTGAAACGGACTTCCATGGCGGCCGCCTTGTCATTGTCCCCTGCAAGATAAGCCTCATTGATCTGCTTTACGAGCAGGTCAGCCTTGCCGAACGCATAGAAACCTGCCCACATGGCGAGGTCGGTAAGATAAGCTTCATTGTCACCCAGCTCCGAGGCCGCTGCGATATAGGCTTCCAATGCTTCAAAATGCGCTTTGGAAACCACGTAACGGCCGCCGAGACCGTAGAACGGCTGTCTCTGGACCACATACTGGGCACGGCTTGAGCACATTCCGTAAGAGCTTTCGAGCATCTTGTTCCAGAATGTAATCATCGGCTCAGGGCATTTGCCATATCTGTTAAGTGTATAATTCTTCAGCCACTCGTGGATATCCTTGTGGGATGTGCTCCACCATGCATCGGAAAGGATTTCGTAAATCACTTCGTTGTTCTCCACGCCTTCCGGAGCGGTGCCGACACCGACAAGATTTCCCATATTGGCGGAGCTGAGGGCATTCAGATGGCCGTTGAGATAGAAGTCCAATGCTCCCACAGGGGCGGTACGTCCGCCGAAGTTCGGCACGGTACTGTAAATCCATGGCTTTCCGTAAATTCCCTTGGCATAGTTCCATGTATATTCATTCTCCCAGATTCCGTAGTTGAAGTCCACGCTCAGGTCCAGGAGGAGCATCTTGTCATCAGGTACCTTGGAGAACAATGCTTCGATGCTCTCCGGATCCCAGATATGTCTCTGATATCCGAACATCCAGCCCTGAAGTACCCATATCGCATCAGGATTGGCAGCGGCAATGGACTGATACAGAGACTTTCCATAGCTGGCAATCTGTTCATGGCGCTCCTTTGTGCCACGCTCGGCGAACGGAACCTTCATTTCATTGAAACTGTCGGCGAGGTAGTATTTGCCTTTTCCGAATTCCTTTTCCCATTCCTGGATATATGTCTTCGAGATCAGCTGGAACAGGTCCGTTTCAGGAGAAATGAAATTGGACACATAGTACGGGCCGTCATCCCAGCCGGTGTGGATGAGATTCGCATCAGGATAGACACGCTTGATCGCTTCAGGGACAAAACCTGCGAAAGCATTGAAAATAGGTGTCATTCCGAGGTCGTTCATCCTGTCTATCATCTTATGTTCCAGGGCAATGGTCTTGTCATACCAGCTCTGGGTGAGATTGCCGTCAAGCTCTGACATATTGCCCATCCTGAACCATGGCAGGTAAGCCGGGCCGGTGATGAACTTGCCGATTTCCTCATCAGTCAGGCCAAGTTTCTTCCATACGCGGGCGAAGATCGCTTCGCTTCCGATAGGAGAAAGCGGCATGTTCACTCCATGCAGGGCCATCCTGTCGAGTTCCTTCTCCCAGTCTTCCCATTTCCAGTAAGGCATGGTGTAGCCGAGAGTGCAGACATTCATGTATTGTCTCAGCACAAAAGGAGTGGTGACAAGTTTAAGAGGCTGGTCAGCAAGCTTTTCCGGGAGGACGATATTGTTGATTGTCCAGGTGGAGATGCCATAGTGATTCGATGTGACATAGTCATAGAAACCACGGCAGACTGCCACGGCGGAGCTTCCCTTCACGGTAAGTTTGCCTTTTTTCACCTCTGTGGAAAAGTATTCGCTGCCCTCCATCGGGCCGGTAACTACAAGTTTCACATTGGAAGGTTTCTTTCCGAGAGTCCTGGCAATCACTCCCGACGCCGCTTTTTCAGCTGCCTTGAAGTCTTCTTTCTGAGACGCCGAAGCGGAGACGCATAAAAATACGGCTCCGATAGCGCAGATAAATTTCAATTTATTGATTATCATATACTTAAAGTGTTATTTCTTGATTTCCCTGATTTCCATCGCATATCCGCCACCGGCAGCGCATTTCTGGACAAGTTTCGAATTATGGCCGATCTTCATCTTGCGGATGATGTATGCCTGTGGATTTGTCTTGTAGTCCGCATCCGGCGCATCGGCATAGAGCGTGGCCTCATATTTCTTGCCCGGTTCCAGGAAGTCGAAGGATATCTTGGATATGTGTCCCCCGGCGCCTGCCGTAGACCCGACAAACCAGTCTCCGGAATCCTTGACCCTGCGTGCAGTAGTGACATATTCGAAAGGCTCGGCTTCAAGATACCGCGACTCGCTCCACTCCATGGCCACATTCTTTATGAACTGGAACGCATCCGGGAACCTTTCGTAGTTTTCCGGAAGGTCGGCAGCCATCTGCAATGGTGAATACATCGTCACGTAAAGGGCCAGCTGGTTCGCAATCGTGGCATTGACATGTGACTTGTTGCCCGGACTGAACTTGCTGATATTCATCTCGAAGATACCAGGGGTATAGTCCATCGGACCGCCCAACAGCCTGGTGAAAGGCAGGATGCAGACATGTCCCGGCTTGGAACCGCCGAACGCCTGATACTCGGTACCACGGGCAGATTCATTGGCAATGAGATTAGGCCAGGTCCTGCACAGTCCTGTAGGACGCACCGCCTCATGGGCATTGACCATTATCTTGTATTTGGCGGCCTGGGTAACGGCATAAAGGTAATGGTTGACCATCCACTGGCTGTAATGCATCTCGCCGCGAGGGAGCATATTTCCGACATAACCGGATTTCACGGCATTGTAGCCGTTGTTTTTCATAAATGTATATGCCGTGTCGAGATGTCTTTCATAGTTTCTGACAGAAGCGGAGGTCTCGTGATGCATGATCATTTCCACGCCTTTGGACTTGGCGTAGTCACGGATTTCCTCCAGATTGAAATCCGGATATGGCGTCACGAAATCGAAGACATAGTCTTTCAGGTGACCGAACCAGTCTTCCCAGCCCTCGTTCCAGCCTTCGACAAGCACGGCGTCGAAGCCGTTTTCAGAGGCGAAGTCAATGTATTTCTTCACGTTTTCAGTGGTGGCGCCGTGATGGCCGTGAGGCTTGACCTTCGTATAATCAGTCACTCCGAGCTGAACGGAAGGCAGGTCCCAAGTATAGGACCACTGCGACTTGCCGGTAATCATCTCCCACCATACACCCACATATTTTATAGGTCTTATCCAGGAAGTGTCCTCGATCTTGCAAGGCTCATTGAGATTCAGCGTCATACGGGAAGCGAGAATGTCGCGCGCGTCGTCACTGACAATGATTGTGCGCCAAGGCGTGTGCATAGGTGCCTGAAGATAGCCTTTCGCACCTGTCGCATCAGGATTGAGGAAGGATTCGAAAACGAAATTCTTGTCATCCAGATTCAGATGCATGCAGGCATAGTCCACAAGGGCAGCCTCATGAATGTTCATATAGAGTCCCTGGTCTGTCTTGAGCTGAAGCGAGGTCTGCACGCCGGTCGGCGAGAACATGTTCTTGTTCATGCGATTGCTGTTCACTTCCCTGATCTCGGAAAGACGGCAGCACGTATAGTCATATTCCTGTGTATAATGGTCTGCCGGAATCCACCAGGCAGTGACGTCTCCAGGCATGGCGAACTGTGTGCGTTCCTCCTTTACGACAAAATAGACCAGAGACTTCTGCTGCGGAAATTCGTAGCGGAAGCCTACTCCGTCGTCATACACCCTGAACCTGACATTCATTTCCCTGCCGGTCTGACGCTGTCTCAAGTTGACCAGCAATTCATTGTAATGATTCCTGATGGAAGTCTCTTCTCCCCATACAGGATTCCACGTCTCATCGGACTCTCCACGTGAGGTTCCGGCAATTTCAAATTCCCTGTCGAGATGTGACTTCAAGTCGGCGGAATTTCCCATCAGTTCGAATCCCATACCGCTCGTCAGTACCGCAGGCAATTCACCGCAATCCACAGAATACTGCGGACGTCCGTCTTCTGACAATGAAAATGAAAGTCTGATTTTCCCGTCTGGAGAAAATGCAGTTTCCACTTCTCCCGCAGAAAGCGAGGCAATGCCAAACGTTACAAATAAGAAAGATGTCAGGAATCTTTTCATTATATGATAGTGTTATTAATTTTCCGGAAAGGTATGCAACCTGAAAATCAATAACAATATGTAATAATGAAAATATAAATGAATTTAATAGCTTAATACTTGATTACCAACGTTTTGATTAAAATATACTATATAAAAAATATAAATGGAAAATAAACCATTTTTCGGGCTAAATAGACGAAATTCCTTTTATCTGGTCCTCGAAGCTCTGTGGGGAAACAGCCTTCAGACGCATCCTCGAACGGTACGCATAGATGGTGGATCGGGAGTATCTCAGGAGGAGGGAAATCCTGTCCGTACTGTCGATTCCCAGACGGATCAACGCATAAATCCGCAGTTCAGGAGACAGGACATACGAGTCTTTTATCGAGATCCGGAATTCCGGCTGGAGAAAATTATTGAAATCCGCGATGAAGGTCGGAAACAACGACAGGAAGGTCTTGTCGAAGACGCTGTAGAACGATGCCCACTCCTCTTCCACCACGGCATTCGACTTGAGGTCCTTTTTCAACGTCTGGATGTCACCTGCAATGGCCTTCTTGTTCAGATTCTTACGGTACTTGTCCAGACGCTCGATCCTGGAGATACATTCGAGCATCAGCTGGGTGATATATGTATTCTTGATATTGCTCGACTCCTTGACAATCTTGTTTGCCTCTTCCTGAAGCTGTTGCGATGCGGTAAGCTCATCTTTCATGACTTCGAGACGCTTACGCTGGCTCTTGTTCACGAACAGCAGGACCGTCATGAGCAATATGAGGAAACACAACACACCGAAAGCTGCCAACAATACCCTCAGGTCCTTCTTCTTGACTTCGAGATATGACTCATTGACAATGGAAATGAGCGGTGCCAATGCATCCACCTTCAGCCTTGCCTGGCAGAAGTTGGCATCCTCCAGAGCCTTGTTCAGATAAGAGTACGCCCTTTTTATGTCACCGTCCTCATAGAGCATGGTGGCGAGCATCCTCAGCGCGACATATTCCTTCTTGGCATTGACAAGATCCGAATAGGCGGAGGCTATCATGTAATCCTTGGCGGCATCCCTCCACCCTATCGTAAGGTAAATATCAGCGATGGCGATGGCGACAGGACCGGTTTCGATAGCTTCAGGGGAAAGGGATTCATACTTTTTCAGCAGCATCTCCAGCGCGCTCTTGTAATCTCCTTCCACAACAAGGCTCTCGCTTTTGATGGTCACATTGTCGGGGAACTGACTGACAATAGAGTCCTTATACTCACGAGCCTTCGAACTGTAATAATGCTTGAGACTCTTATCCATGCTGAGTCCCTCAAGAGATTCATACGTACTCATATAGAAGAGATACATCTCTTCCCTTTCTTTTGCCTGCAATGCACTCCTGTCCACCCTGTTCAGAGTAGCCAGGGCATCATAGCTCATTCCAGAAGTCTGATATTGCTTGGCGAGTGCTATGGATGACGCCCCGACATAGTCCGGACGACCTAGCGCTTTCGCCGCTTCGAGAGATTTCAATGCATAAAAGGTAGCCGAATCCGTCCTGTACCGGTCGAATGTATGACGCATGTCGAAATAGATCAGATACCTCTGTTCCAATGACTTGCTCCGCGCCAGAGCCGTCCTGCATGAGTCCAGGCGTTCCTCCCTCACCCTGTCATAGTTCTTCGCATTGCGTATCACATTGTCCAAATCTGACAATGTAATCTTGTCCGTGCCGGGCGTTACAGCCCCCGCGCAGACTGCATGCAGCAATGAAAATATGACAAGTACCGTTCTCCACATAACAATGTCGGATATTAATGTTCAGCCGGTAAATTTACTAAAAAATATCGACCTTCCACAACGCAAAAAGCCCCGGAACCGCAGCAATTACGGTTCCGGGGCTTTAAGATATTTATCTGCAAGATATTACATCATACCGCCTTCAGGCATTGCAGGAACTGCCGGTGTCGGTTCAGGGATGTCGACGATACCGCACTCGGTGGTAAGGAACATGCCGGCTACTGATGCGGCGTTCTCGAGAGCCACACGGCTTACCTTGGTAGGGTCGATGACACCTGCCTCGAACATATTGACATACTCGTCAGTACGGGCGTTGTAACCGAAATCGCCCTTACCCTCACGAATCTTCTGGATAATCACGCTACCGTCAACACCTGCGTTTCTGGCAATCTGACGGAGTGGCTCCTCAATAGCACGGGCTACGATATGAATACCTGTAGTCTCGTCCTCATTCTCTCCCTTGAGATTCTTAAGAACCTCAGCAGCACGGATGTAAGCCACACCACCACCTGGAAGATAACCTTCCTCGACTGCAGCACGGGTTGCATTCAATGCATCCTCGACACGGTCTTTCTTCTCCTTCATCTCTACCTCGGTAGTAGCACCTACATAGAGGACAGCGACACCGCCGGCGAGTTTGCCGAGACGCTCCTGAAGTTTCTCCTTGTCATAATCAGAGGTAGACGCAGCAATCTGCTTTCTGATAAGTTCCACACGCTCTGCAATATCATCCTTGTTGCCTGCGCCACCTACGATAGTGGTGTTCTCCTTGGTGATGGTAACCTTCTCAGCCTTACCGAGCATCTCAGGAGTAGTGTTCTCAAGAGTGAAGCCTCTTTCCTCTGAAACGAGTGTCGCACCTGTAAGAGTTGCGATATCCTGAAGCATCTCCTTACGACGGTCGCCGAATCCAGGAGCCTTTACTGCAGCAACTTTGATAGTACCACGGATCTTGTTCACTACCAATGTAGTAAGAGCCTCGCCGTCAACATCTTCTGCAATGATGAGAAGTGACTTGCCATCCCTTGCGATAGGTTCGAGGATAGGAAGCAGATCCTTCATTGAGGAAATCTTCTTGTCAGTGATGAGGACGTATGGGCTGTCAAGACTAGCCTCCATCTTATCGGAGTTGGTCATGAAATATGGAGAGATGTAACCTCTGTCGAACTGCATACCTTCTACGACCTTGACCTCAGTCTCGGTACCCTTGGCTTCCTCAACGGTGATGACGCCGTCTTTCTTTACCTTGGACATTGCGTCAGCGATAAGCTTGCCGATTGCAGCATCATTGTTGGCTGAAACCGTACCTACCTGCTCGACCTTGGAGTAGTCATCACCAACTTCCTGGCTGTGAGCTTTAAGTTCGGCAACAACAGCGGCAACTGCCTTGTCAATACCTCTCTTCAGATCAATAGGGCTTGCGCCTGCAGTAACGTTCTTGAGACCGACATTGATGATGGCCTGTGCGAGAACGGTTGCGGTGGTAGTACCGTCACCTGCCTGCTCATTAGTCTTGGCAGCGACTTCCTTAACCATCTGTGCACCCATATTGGCAAATCTGTCCTTAAGTTCTACCTCCTTGGCGACAGTAACACCGTCCTTTGTAACCTGAGGAGCACCGAACTTCTTGTCAATAACAACGTTACGGCCCTTAGGTCCGAGTGTAACCTTAACAGCATCTGCAAGAGAGTCTACGCCCTGTTTCATTTTTGCGCGGACCTCAACGTCGAATTTGATATCTTTAGCCATAATTCCAATCTCCTATAAATTATAATATTGCCATAATGTCTGACTGACGTACGATAAGATATTTCTTATCCTCTACAGTCACCTCAGTTCCGGCATATTTGCCATAAAGAACCTCGTCACCTACTTTGACCTCCATAGGTTCATCCTTCTTGCCAGGTCCGCAAGCGACTACTTTACCCTGCTGGGGTTTCTCCTTGGCTGTATCAGGAATATAAAGTCCTGCAGCTGTCTTCGTCTCGGCCTCTTTAGGCTCAAGAACTACTCTATCCGCTAATGGTCTGATCATAATTATAAATTTTTAATGTTTTTGTCAATAACCGTCTCCATCGGAGACCGGACACAATGAATCAACTGCCGTGCCATCAAATCGACAATGACAATTTGTCAGTGCCGATATTATTACTATATTTACGAATTGGAAAAAACACATTACACCATGAAGACCCTTAACCACATCTTGAAAAGTATCATTGCGTTAGCTGCATCGGCTGTTTTCCTATACGGATGCGGAAACGTCGCGACAACACCTGACAACAGTTTCGCGGAATATATCGAAGCCTACACGGGAGGCATTGTCTCAAGTGACAACAGCATTGTCATAGAACTTGCAGCGCCGGCCGACGGACTGCAAGGAAATGAAGCTGATATAAACAAGGCTGCGGCTGACCTGTTCAAATTTTCGCCTTCCGTCAAGGGAACAGCCAGATGGAACAGCGCCCAAAGGGTGGAATTCATCCCTGAATACGGCGCATTGAAGGCGGGAAAGACATACAAATGCACATTCAAGCTGGGCAAAGTCATGTCCACCGACAGCGCACATGAAGAATTCACGTTCAGTTTCACGACGGCCCGCAAGGAAGCCTTTCTGGAAAAGAACTCATTGGAAATCAGCGGTGAAGACCCCGGAAAGGCGACAGTTACGGGAACATTGACCCTGAGCGAAAGCATTGACATCGAGAATCCGGAGGAACTGCTGGAATTCGGTTGGAGCGGGAACGCAACATTCGACGTCAAGGAAAGCGGAAGGCAAAAATACACGTTCACGGCCTCAGGCCTGGAGAGGGACACACAGGCTAAAGTATTGACAGTCAAGTTCAAACCGGGTAGCACAGGATTCCCGGCCTGCGACAATCTCAACATCGACATCCCTGCTGCCGGCATTTTCTCGGTAATGGGCGCGGAGCTTTCCGGCGACAACCGCCAGAGCATCGATATCACGTTCACCGAGCCGCTCAGCAAGGCGCAGAACCTCGTCGGACTGGTGGAATTGAGCTATACCCGCACAGAATACGGTTCGACAGACAGATACCGTCTGAACTTCACTTCCAAGGTCAATGGCAATATCCTGCGGCTTTATTACGAGCCGTGTGACGCGACCACGATAGAACTGACCGTCGACGGAGCATTGAGAGACATGCACGGAAACACCCTCGGCGACAGATGGACGAAGGTTTTCAATGCGTCCAATCCGAAGCCGGAAGTGTCCTTCCCGGTGGACGGCAACATCCTCCCGAACACGGGACAGCTTACGATCCCGTTCAAGGCGGCATACCTCAACGCTGTGGATATCAGCATAGTAAAGATATATCCGAACAACATCCTCATGTTCCTCCAGGAGAATGACCTGAAGGGAAATTCTGGACTCAGGCGTGCAGGAAGACTTGTTTACAAAACTACAATGAGGCTGGACAGCGACCCGTCAAAGGACCTGACACAGCAGAACATATTCACCGTCGGCCTGGATAATCTGTTCAAGAAGGAGCCGGGAGCAATCTACAGAATGCGCCTGTCCTTCAAGCCGGAGTACTATATATATTATAAAGGTGACAGAAGCAGCAGTTCCGGCAGCCTGACAAGCATCTCCGCAGGCTCATTGACCGAAGAAGAAAGCGCGGTCTGGGACGTTCCTGACACATATTATTACGAGGGTGGCGATTATGACTGGAACGTGTACAGCTGGCGCGACAGGAACAATCCGCTCACGCCTTCATATTACATGAATTATTCGTATCCGGCACGCAACCTCATGGCTTCCGGCATCGGAGCAATCGCCAAATACAGCGGCGGGAAGCAGATCTGGATAGCGGCAAGCGACATAATTTCAGCCGAGCCGATGGCCGGAGCGGAAATCAAGGTGTACGATTTCCAGCTGCAGAACATCGGAAAAGGCAAGAGCAACGGCAACGGAACGGCATCCATAGACCTCAGCGGCAAGCCGTTCATCGTCACCGTAAAGAAAGGAGATTCAATCACTTACCTGAAAGTGACGGACGGCAGCGAGAAGTCGTTGAGCCGTTTCGACACCGGAGGCGAGACATTGCAGAAAGGAATGAAGGGATTCGTCTACGGGGAACGCGGAGTCTGGCGTCCTGGAGACACTCTGCATCTGACAATGATCCTGCACGGCGAAAACAAGATTCCTGACACTCACCCTGCCACAATCGACGTCTACACGCCGCAGGGACAGTTCTTCACCAGAAAAGTGTGCCGCAAATCGGAAAACGGTTTCTACACATTCGATATCCCTACCGGCCAGGACAGCCCTACAGGACTGTGGAACGCATACATAAAAGTCGGCGGCGCGGCATTCCACAAGCCGTTGAGAATCGAGTCAATAAAGCCTAACAGGCTGAAAGTCAATGTCAATATAGGCCAAGGCATTCTCCAGGGAGGTGCCAGAACCAATGCAAGCATATCTTCCAACTGGCTGACCGGCCCTGCGGCATCAGGCCTTCAGGCGAAAGTTTCAATGACATTGAAACCGGGACGCCAGACCTTCAAGGGCTACGACGGATTCACATTCTGCGACCCGGCGAGCCAATTCGAGTCATACACGACGGAGATTGTCAGCACAAGACTGAACGCTGACGGAAAAGCTTCTGCCTCAATAACATTGCCGAAGGCTGCACAGGCACCCGGAATGCTGACGGCGAACATTCTCGGAAGCGTATTGGAGGAAGGCGGCGACGAGAGCTACACGGTCATGACAATGCCGTTCTCGCCGTTCAGCGCATACGCGGGCATCAAACTTCCGGCGGACGGCAGCTATCTGGAAACCGGAAAGACGCACCAGATTCCTGTAGTGACCGTAGATGCTGACGGCAGGAAAGTCAGTGGGCACAGACTGGAGTGGCGCATATTCAAGCTCAAATGGAGCTGGTGGTGGGAGTCCCGCAGCGAGGCATTGGACTCATATATAAACGCATCAGCTGCAAGTGCTTACAGTTCCGGCACAGTCGTTTCCGGAAACGGGGAGACAAGCATATCGTTCAGTGCGGATGACAAGGATTGGGGAAGATACCTCATCTACGTGAAGGATCTGGAGAGCGGCCATGCCACGGGTGGCATCGTCTACGCTGACTGGCCGGCATACAGGGGCAGGTCGGACAAGAACGACCCTGACGCACCGGCAATGCTCAGTTTCTCCACCGACAAGAAGAAATATCAGGCTGGAGAGACAGCCACGGTGTTCATCCCTGCCGCAGAAAACGGTATGGCATTGGTATCCATAGAGAAAGGATGCAATGTGCTTTCGGGAGAATGGGTGAAGACCTCCGGCAGCGGAGAAACTCCATATAAGATCAAGATTACCGGCGACATGGCACCGAACTTCTACGTGCATATCACGCTGGTCCAGCCTTACATGAATTCCGCCAACGACCTGCCGCTCAGGATGTACGGAGTCCAGCCGGTCATGGTGGAGAACCCTGCGTCACGTCTGGAGCCGCAGATCACCATGCCTGACAAACTCCATCCGGAAGAGCCGTTCAGCATAAAGATCAGCGAAAAGAACGGCAAGCCGATGACTTACACGGTGGCAATCGTGGATGAAGGGCTGCTGGACCTGACAGCTTTCCGCACACCGGACCCGTGGAACTTCATGTTCAGGCGCGAAGCTCTCGGAGTGAAGACATGGGACATGTACGATGACGTATTCGGTGCCGCCGGAGGAGCATTGTCAGCAATGTTCAGCATCGGAGGCGACGAAGGTCTGGTCAAGGGAGCGCGCAAGGAAAACAGGTTCAACCCTATCGTGAAAGTTCTGGGACCGTTCACCCTGAAATCCGGCTCGAAAACGCACAAGATCACACTTCCGATGTACGTCGGCAGCGTGAGGGCAATGGTAGTGGCCGGCAATGACGGCGCTTACGGCAATGCAGAAAAGACCGTCCCTGTCACCTCACCTGTCATGATTCTCCCTACCCTGCCGCGTTTCGCAGCCTGCGGAGAATGCATCACGCTTCCGGTCAATGTCTTCGTAATGGAGGACGGCATCGACAAGGTCAATGTATCAGTGAACTGCGAAGGTCCGCTTTCCATCGAGGGACAGTCTACATCCACAGTGACATTCAACGGCAAGGGTGACAAGATGACAAGGTTCGCATTGACAGCAGCTTCTTACGTCCCGGACGGCGGCAGTTTCGCGAAGGTGACTGTCACGGCGGACGGAAAGGGCCACAAGATGACGGAAACCATCAACATCGAAGTCCGCAACCCGTCCCCTCTCATCACATCCATAAGCGAGACAATGCTCGGAAAGGGCGAAAGCAAGACATTCGACTACAATCCGTTCAAGACCGAAGGCGGCCGCTCGGCATGGATAGAGGCCAGCGGCTACCCGTCCATCGGCTGGAACTCCCTGTTCAGCTACATGTACAGCTACCGGCACTCCTGCACGGAGCAGATTTCCGCGAGAGGAATCAGCATGATCAATTCAATGTCAATGCTTTCCGAGGGCAATGCAGCCAAGGTCAAGGCCATGGTTCCTGAAATGCTCACGGAGCTGTACGTACGCCAGCTTCCTGACGGCGGATTCGCTTACTGGCGCGGCGACACACATGCCGACGAGTGGGTTACATCCATGGCAGGACAATTCATGACATTGGCACGCAATGCCGGATATGAAGTGAACAAGGGTGTCCTAGATTCCTGGGCGAAGTTCCAGAAACGCTGCATCCAGAACTACAGGACAGCGAAAGTCTACGCATTGAGCGACCTCACCCAGGCCTACAGGCTGTTCACCATGGCATTGGCCGGAAATGCGGAAGAGGCGGCGATGAACAGGATGAAGGAGGGCGGAAACCTCTCATGGCAGGCGACGGCGATGCTCGCTTCGACTTACGCGGTCTGCGGAAAGAAAACCGTGGGAACGGAACTGCTGAACAGCATATTCAATACACAAGAAGAGGACGGATTCAATGTCTCTACATACGGTACTCCATTGAGGAACAAGGCGATAGTGCTGGAGGCGATGGTCCGCACCGGCAACATCCTGGAGGCCATGACGTACGCGACAGACATCAACCGCGGCGCATCGGGGCTCGAACCTTGGTCAATGTCCACACAGGAATCAGCCTTCATCTCCGGCGCGATGAACCAGCTCGCAAAGAACGTGACCGGCGGCAATGTTTCCGTCAATGTCAATGAGGGAGAAAAGACGCTCGACACGAAGCCATCAGGCAACGGTATCGTCAATGCCGTCCTGAATTCCGAGTTCGGCAGCGTGACCGTACAGAACACCTCGGACGGCCCGGCTTACGTAAGAATGACGGTGGTTTCACAGGCGGAGCCAAGCGCTTCAATACCGGCCAGAGCTACAGGTATAGCCCTGAATGTCAGATATATAGGCGCGGACGGCTCAGCTATTTTCCCTACTTCCATAAGGCAGGGCACGGAATTCACGGCCGTCATCAGGGTTTCGAATCCGAACATTTCGGAAGGAATCCACAACATGGCACTCACGGAAATGATTCCTTCAGGATGGGAAATCATCAATGAGAGGATGACCGGAGAGGACATACCGTCTGCCGGAAAATATGATTATCTGGACATCAGGGACGACCGCAACGTGTTCTATTTCAGCATTGCCGCAGGCTCTTACAAGGAATTCCGCGTGAGATTGCGCGCCGCATACGAGGGCAAATTCGTATTGCCTTCAGTGACTTGCGAGGCAATGTACGATTCACGTGTCTTCGCCTGCACTGCATCCGGAGTAGCCGAAGTCACAAGGTAACGTCATGAATTTCAGAGCAATACTCCGTTACGGTCTGATCGCGGCAGGTGCCGGACTCCTGATATGGTACGCATTGTGCCTGCCGGAAGATCTGTTCTGTGGAACGGATTATTCGACGGTAGTCGTGGACAGACACGGGGAATTGCTCGGTGCACGGATTTCTAAAGATGGACAATGGACCTTTCCGCCTGAAGCTTACAGTGCGGAAAGGTCCGATGTCTCATCATCCGGAAAGGAAAAATATTTCACCGCCCTGACGGAGTTCGAGGACAGGTGGTTCAGATGGCATCCCGGCGTGAATCCGGTCTCGATATGCAAAGCATTCATTTCCAATATGAAAGCGGGACATGTAGTGAGGGGCGGAAGCACATTGACAATGCAGGTGATACGAATGTCAAGAGTCAAGCAAAGGACTGTAGGACAGAAGATTATCGAGGCAATTCTGGCGACGAGGCTGGAAATACGTTGTTCCAAAGATGAAATTCTGGACCTCTATGCCGCACACGCCCCGTTCGGGGGCAATGTCGTAGGCCTGGATGCTGCATCATGGCGCTATTACGGAAGGCCTTCGACCGAACTTTCGTGGGGTGAGGCAGCGACATTGGCAGTCCTCCCGAATTCGCCGTCCAGCATCAGATTGGAAAAGAACAGGGAAAAGCTTCTGAACAAGCGTAACAGGCTGCTGCACAAGTTGATGGCGACAGGGAAATTATCCCCTGACGAATGCAGCCTGGCTTGTTCGGAGCCCCTTCCGTCCGCCCCTGTTCCGCTGCCTTCTCATGCAATGCACCTCGTGGACAAGCTGGCGGCGGAAAACAAAGGAGAATACATACGGACAGACATTGACCTGAATCTGCAGCGTCGGATTGAGGATATTCTGGCGCGGAAAAATGCGGAGCTGGCGGCGGAGGGCATCGGAGACCTGGCGGCTATCGTGATGGAAGTATCTGAGGGCAAGGTGATTGCGTACTGCGGCAATGCTGCGCCCGAGAGGAAACGGCCCGGTGTCAATGTCGATGTAGCCAGGGCTCCGCGCAGTTCGGGCAGCATATTGAAGCCATTCCTGTATTGCGACGCATTGGGTGACGGAGCGCTGCTCCCCTACTCGCTCATTGCCGATACTCCGGTGAATATCAATGGTTTCACGCCGCAGAACTATAATATGACATATGAGGGTGCTGTTCCGGCGGCAGAGGCATTGAGCCGTTCGCTGAATGTTCCGTGCGTGCATCTGCTGAAGTCTTACGGGGTAGAGAAATTCATGGAAAACCTGAAGGCAAGAGGGCTGACGACATTGACCCGAAGCGCCTCAGACTATGGACTTTCGCTGATTCTGGGCGGTGGGGAATGCCGGCTGGACGAGGTCACGGCGGCGTACGCGGAAATGGCGAGGGAGTATCTGTCGGAGAAGGCCGGCAGGGATGACAAAATAGCATTGTATTATACTTTCGATGCGCTGAAGGATGTGAACCGGCCGGACGAAATCGACTGGCACATGATACGTTCCGTCCGGAAAGTCGCATGGAAAACGGGGACCAGCTATGGCTACAGGGATGCCTGGGCAGTGGGCGTGACGCCGACTTACGCCGTCGGTGTCTGGGCCGGAAACGCCTCAGGTGCAGGGGCTCCGGGACTTTTGGGTGCCAGGACCGCCGGGCCTGTGATGTTCGAGATTTTCAATCTTCTTCCTGCCGGTCAGCCGTCTTGGTTTTCCGAGCCGGACATCACGGAGGGCACCAGACTGGAAGTGTGCCGGAAGTCGGGCTATATTGCCGGTCCATATTGCGAAAGCATTGACACTCTGCTCCTTCCGAAGACGGCCGTACGGAGCGCGACCTGCCCTTATCACTCCATGGAAGACGGACGCAATGTCTTCCGCCTGACTCCTGCGATGGAGTGGTTCTACAGGCTGAAGCACCCGGAATATGACGCGGCGACATCGAAAAGCAGTGATTCCGCGCCGGTCATGGAGTTCATTTATCCGGAAAACGGAAGCCGCATAACGATTCCGCGGCAGCTGGACGGGTCCATTGAAGGCATCGTGCTGAACCTGGCGCATCACGACAAGGACGCCACGGTCTACTGGCACATTGACCAGGAGTTTATCGGGACGACAAGATTCATCCACCAGATGCGTATCCGCCCCGAGGCCGGCAGACACAGCATCACAGCCGTGGACAATGCCGGACGACAGGTATCGGTGAGCATCAATGTCGTGTTTTCTTCCTGAATTCCGTTTGTCTAAGACGCTGTTTTTGATTAAGTTTGTAAATATTTTGCAAACTACTGATGATCAAGAAGACGGCAAACCAGGATCTCACGGCATACAATACATTCAGGATGAGGGTAAAATGTCATACTTTCATCGAATATGATTCTGTCGCGGATCTCATTGACATAGATTTCGATACACTTCCGAAGCCTGTAAAGCACATCGGCGGCGGAAGCAACCTGCTTTTCAGCGGAAATTTCGGCGGAACAATTCTTCATTCCGCCATAAAATTCATATACATCCTCCCGGAAGACGATCCGATGTATTCTTCTGACAATGAAGTGCTTGTATCGGTAGGGGCAGGAGTAATCTTCGATGATTTCTGCAAATGGGCAGCTGAAAACGGATTCTGGGGCGCGGAAAATCTGTCCTATATCCCGGGTGAAACCGGTGCCGCGGCAGTCCAGAACATCGGGGCATACGGCGCGGAAATCGGGGATATAATACGTCAGGTCTACTGCTACGACACCGTCGAGGAAGAGTTCGTTCATTTCAATGTAGATGAATGCAAATACGGCTACAGAGACTCCATGTTCAAGTCGCCGGAGATCAGGGACAGGTATATCGTCACCAATGTGATAATGTCATTGTCCCGCGAACGCCGTCCAAGGCTGGAATACGGGCATATCCGCACGGCGCTTGGCGAGGCATTGGGCGTTCCGGGCGATAAAGTAGATGATTGTGAGGCACTTACGCCGGAATTGGTAAGAGAGACCGTAATCGGCATCCGCAAGGGGAAATTGCCTGAGGTTTCGGAAATCGGCAGCGCAGGAAGCTTTTTCAAGAATCCCGTCGTGCCGGAGGAGGTCTTCCTCAATGTCAAGGCGGCGGCTGACGGCGCTGAAGTTCCTCACTACGTGACGGACAAGGGCATAAAAATCCCTGCCGCCTGGCTGATAGAGCAATGCGGATGGAAGGGGCGCACGGTCGGCAATGCCGGAGTCTACGGCAAGCAGCCTCTTGTGCTCATCAATGCCACCGGGAAGGCTTCCCCACAGGAAATCATTGACTTGAAAAATCACATTACCGATTCAGTCAGAGAGAGGTTCGGCATCGAGCTGCATCCTGAGACTGAAATCATATAATAACACAACAAGATGGACAACAGTACATTCATAGTAGAAGGCGGCCATGAGCTCCATGGCGAAATCATGCCGCAGGGAGCGAAGAACGAGGCCCTCGAGGTGATCAGTGCAGTGCTTCTGACCAAAGAGGAAGTTATCATAAGCAATGTTCCTGAAATTCTGGATGTCAAGAACTTGATAAACCTGCTGCAAGGCATGGGGGTCAAGGTAAAGCGCATCGAGCGGGGAACATATGGCTTCAAGGCGGATGACATTGATACTGAATATATTGAAAGCGAAGATTTCGTGAAGAAATGCGCATCTTTGCGCGGTTCGGTCCTGGTGGTGGGCCCGCTGCTCGCGAGGTTCGGCGAGGCTTGGTTCCCGAAGCCGGGCGGAGACCGTATCGGCAGGCGTCGCGTGGATACGCATATCCAGGGAATGATAAATCTAGGTGCTTCACACAGATATGATGAAAAACGCAAGGCTTTCCATCTGCATGCGCCGGAGTCCGGCCATCTGCAAGGCACGTATATGCTTCTGGATGAGGCTTCCGTGACAGGTACCGCGAATATTCTCATGGCGGCAGCGCTGGCGGAGGGCAAGACCGTGATTTACAATGCGGCCTGCGAGCCGTATGTCCAGCAGCTTTGCAGATTGCTCAAGGCCATGGGTGCAAGCATTGAAGGTATCGGTTCGAATCTGCTCACAATTACGGGCGTGGAGGCATTGCATGGCGCTACGCACAAGATTCTTCCTGACATGATCGAGGTCGGCAGCTTCATCGGCATGGCAGCATTGACAAGAAGTTCGATAACGATCAAGGATGTGTCGTGGCAGAATCTGGGTATCATACCCGAGAGTTTCCGGAGGCTTGGAGTACATCTGGAGCAGCGCGGGGATGACATTTTCATTCCTGCACAGGAGAGTTATACCATCGATTCGTTCATGGACGGGTCCATCATGACCATCGCTGATGCGCCTTGGCCCGGCTTGACTCCTGACCTTCTGAGTGTCATGCTGGTGGTGGCGACGCAATGCAAGGGCAGCGTGCTGATTCACCAGAAGATGTTCGAGAGCCGTCTCTTCTTCGTGGACAAGCTTATCGAGATGGGGGCGCAGATCATATTGTGCGATCCTCACAGGGCCGTGGTGATAGGCCACGACCACCGTTTCCGCCTGAAGGCCGGCAATCTGCTTTCGCCTGATATCCGCGCGGGTATCGCCCTGCTGCTTGCGGCAATGTCGGCGAAGGGTACGAGCACCATCAGCAATGTCGGCCAGATAGACCGCGGCTACGAGAATATCGAGCAGAGGCTCAATGCTTTAGGGGCAAAAATCACCAGAGAATAATTAATACGATAATATTAGAAATGAATCTGAAAAGAACACTTTCAGCAGCGCTAGCATTTGCATTGTTAATGACACCGGCTTTCGTGGCATGTTCGCCGGATGACAACAAAACAGAAATCGATACACCAGATAATCCTGAGAACCCGGAACCGGAACCTAGTCCGGAGCCGGAACCTGAGACGTTGTGCTATACTTTATTGACATCAACACGCACCAACTGGGAGGGGGACTGGATTATTTCCTATGTAGATGGCGATGAGATATATGCACTACATAGCGGAGATACAGAGAAAGGGATGTGTTATGCTCGGAAAATTGACGGATATAAACCTTCAGATGAGATCCCGACTGAAGTCGGCGACAAATACAAGGCAGTATTCAAGAAAGATGGCGAGGGCTATATCATCGATATAGTCGGGATTGGATATATCGGCAGTTCCGGAGACAAAAAGATAATTATCTCAAAAAGTGACGTCGCAGGAAATAAGGACTTCAGGTGGACCATTACTTTTGATAATGGATTTGTAAACCTCAAGCCCGTAAATCAAGACAAGACTCTTCAGTATAATGTAAGTGCGTCATGTTTCCGATTCTATACTTCAGGGCAGAAGCGGTTGAAGTTATTCATGCGCAGCGTTTCTGACGGGGAAATCGGCGGCGGAAACAAACCGGAACCGGAGCCAAACCCGGAGCCGGAACCTGAACCAAATCCCGAACCTGAACCAGAGCCGAATCCGGATCCGATAAAGCCTGGAACCGCAGGAGGTTGGTTTGAATTGCCGTATATCAGCGATACAGACAAGAATGGTATCGATGACAATGACAAGACATTGTACTACGCATATCATTACTGTGCCGGCAGAGAAAAAGGTCCTGACGGAAAGATTGCAAGAAATTTCTCCACATGCTACAGCAGCGAGCATCATTGCCCGGTTTGGGTGGCAGCGCCTCGGCATAGAATGTATTTAGGCGACACAAAACGTACTAATGATTACAAGGCGGACCCGTCCATTCCATCAAGCATTCAGAATGGAAAATGGGGCGGTTACACCAGAGGTCACATGTTAGGTTCATCAGACCGCACCTGTTCGCCGGCTACCAACAGACAAGTATTCTATTATTCCAATATTGCTCCGCAGGTTGGAGGTACTTTCAATACAGGCGGCGGTGCTTGGAATAATCTGGAAGACCACATTGACTCATTCTTGTGTGCTGACACGCTCTATTCAGTAGTCGGATGCTATTTCAAGAACTTCACCGATAAATATGGCAAGACAGATACCGCCAAGAAAATAGCCGGCAACACTTCTTATCCGACAATGTTCTATTATGTGCTGCTTCGAACCAAGAAAGGCAATACCGGCAAGTCTGTAACTTCATGTTCTGCATCTGAACTTAAATGTGTGGCATTCGTGATGAGACATTCTATGGAAAAAGGCCATAGGCCTCAGGCACAGGACATGATGTCCGTATCCGAATTGGAAAAGATAACAGGATTCAAGTATTTTGTCAATGTCCCGAATGCTCCTAAAGATACATTCAATGCATCCGAGTGGGAATAGTGCATCATTGGAACAACTCCGGTAAGCGTCTCCGGCGGGACGCGGCCACACTCCTTTTTTGGAGAGGCTGATTTTCAATGATTTATAAAACAGGGCGTGGAAACGCAGGCATTTTTTGGCCACGTTTCCACGCCCTCGTTATTATGGTATCTGATTATCAACACGTTACAAAAACACCCGTGGCCGCGTCCCGACTGGGTTCCGACTGCTTTCCGCGAGGTTCGTGCCGTGCTTCTGTCACCCCGCACTGAACAAGTTGGCATGAGGCCGGCACTCAGTTTTTTTCACATTACTAACTGATTATTAAATAGTTACAACCATTTTTCACAACAAATATCCCTGCCGACTCCCATGTTATTTCATGAGACTTGACAGGGATACTTTCTCGTAACTCACTGACACGCCACCACTTAGCCAAATACCATCCTGCCAACTTGTTCAGAAATTCAGCCAGTGGCCGCGCCACACCAAAAATCGAACACGCGGTTATCTCCCGCCGGGCCTGCGGGGAGCTGCCGCAAAAGGCTCTCCTCGGCCCAACGAGGATAACCGCTTACTCCCACGCATTGTCATGAGACCTGGCATCCGAAAAAGGACATGGGAAATGACAATCTGAAATAAACAATCCTGAAAGAGCATGTAGCGGAGAAGCCCCGGCGGGGGTGGCGGCTCTGGAGGCATGGTCGCCCATGACCTTGTGAATGGGTGGCAGGCGCCAGCCTGACGGGATGAGCGCAGCGAACCTCCAGAGGTGCCACCCCCGCCGGAGCGTGCTAATGTCACCCCGCACTGAACAAGTTGACAGAAGGCGTGGCGCATAAGTATTTGTTTTATAATGAATTAGCTATTTTCAGAGTCGGCAAAACAACAACTCTGAAAATAGCATACTATCTAATAGCCAACGATTTACGCGCCACACCCAAAAAAAATGAACGTAAAAAAAATTAAGCACACGGAGACACGTATCGCGGAATGACGATCGGGAACTGAAGAAATCTACTTCGTTACGTCGACCTTCTTATGGGACAGGCGGCTCTTCTCGGCACGGAAGCCCATTACATGGCTTTCGATGGAAGCGTCGATGGTGCTGGTGAGTTTGCCGGGATCCTGCCATGAGACAGATTCGAGGAAATCACATACCAGTGCCATGTCTCCGCCGCCATGTCCGGAACCCTTGTATTCAGGGATATCGGAAAGCTTCTTGTTCCAGAGATATTTCTTGTTGCTGCGGAACTCATATACCGTGAACTCGGAGCCGTTGCCTTCGATGTAGCCGGTCGTACCCATGATACGTGTGCGGCGACCGCCGAACGGTGTGAACGCTTCCATGGAGAACGCTGCCGTAGTACCGTCTTCGAACACCATCTCGCTCACGAAATGATCCGGCTGGTTATTGTCACAATGATAGACACATCTTCCCCAGAGATTGTCCGGGTCAGAAATCTTGCCCATGATTTCCGCCTCATCCCTGGAATTCTTCAAGTCGAACACACCGAGATGTTGCTTCCTTCTCACATAGACATCAATCGCCGAGAACGGGCATGTGCTTTCATGAGGACATCCGTCCGTGCAACGCATCGGAGCTCTCTCAGGGGCATTTTCAGCCTTGAACCAAGTGAGAGAACCATCAGCCACGATGCTCTTGCATGGTTTCCCTACGAACCAACGCAGGATATCCAGGTCATGGCAGCTCTTGGCCAGGATTATAGGCGTGGTCTTGTTCGAATCACGCCAGTTTCCGCGCACGTATGAATGCGCCATGTGGCGGCACTCGATAGGCTCCATGTGCTGGATACTGATGACCTTGCCGATCATGCCGGCATTGAGCGCGGAATACATTGCCCTGAAATATGGGCTATAGCGAAGGACATGGCAGACAGCTACGATGCGGCCGTATTTGTGAGCCTGCTTCGCAATGTCGGTACACTCCTTCTCCGTCTGCGCCACAGGCTTCTCAAGAAGGCAGTCATATCCCCATTCCAATGCCTTCATACATGGCGCGTGATGGACATCATCAGGTGTCGAAATCACCACTGCATCAGCGAATTTAGGAACAGTGAACACCTCGCTCCAGTCGCCGAAACGATGTTCTTCAGGAATGCCGAACTTGTCGCCCATAGCTTTTTTCCTGCTTTCGCGGATATCGGACACGCCTACAATCTGCATACATTCAGGGAACATCTTGGCATACTTGGCATAAGTGCGGCCACGGTTGCCGGCGCCGATGATGATAACCTTTACAGGTCCTTTCTTGACATTTGCCTTGAGCCCTTTTACAGGGAAATCAAGTTCCGCATCTGTAGATGCCGGCGATTCAGATCCAAGTCCGATAGCCTTGCCGGCAGCTTTTACAGTCTCGCCGGTTCCGAGAAATGTAGCTCCGGCAGTAATGAAGCCGAGACTCTTGAGAAATTCCTTTCGATTCATAGTTACAGTTTATGATTTTTTGACCTTTATTGAATTCAGCAGATCAAGCTTGCCTTCGTCGATGAGGTGGACAATCAGCTCACCGAAAAGGGTGTTGGCCCAGGCGAACCAAGAACGTGTGAAGTTTTCAGGATTGTCCTTGTGGAAAGTTTCATGGATGAAGCCGGTACCTGCATCGGTTTTGATCAATGTCTCGATGCACCATTTGATTTCCTTGTCATCGGTGGAAGTGAAAGCCTTCATCATGATACTCATCGGCCAAACCATGTCATAGCCCACATGAGGACCGCCGATACCTTCACCGGCCTTGCCCTTGAAGAAATACGGGTTGCTGCTGCTCCAGACGAACTTCCTGGTATTCTGCCAGATAGGGTCATCAATGGACACGTCACCAAGGTATGGGAGTGCCAGAAGGCTAGGCACATTGGCATCATCCATAAGGAACCTGTTGCCCATGCCATCCACCTCGAACGCATAAATCTTGCCGAACTCAGGATGTTCCACGACTGCATATTTCTTGATGGCGGCTTCCACCTCATCAGCAAGAGCGCGGCATTCCTTGGCAGTCTTCTTGTCTTTGTTCACTGTCTCCAGAATCTCGGCAGCCTTGCGCAAAGACGTGACAGCGAAGAAGTTGGAAGGAATCAGGAAGTCAAATGTAGTGGCATCGTCAGAAGGTCTGAAAGAAGAAACGATCAAGCCGACAGGCTTCACCGGATTGCCATAGCCCATGCAGCATTTGGTATCAAGCTGACGCTCGGTCTCACGCATGAAACTATATGAGCCGAGACCGTTCTTGCGCTGCTGTTCCTTCATGACTTTCAATATCTTGCCGATGGCCTCTTTCCATGTGGCATCGAAGATGGAGTCATCGCCGGTAACCTTCCAATACTGGTAGGCCAGACGAATAGGATAGCATTGCGAGTCAATTTCCCATTTACGCTCGAAAACATTGGGATTCATCTCGGTAATGTCATTGACAGCGCCGTCGCCGGTAGGACCGTCATTGAAAGCATTGGCATAAGGGTCAATGCAGATGAGCGAGAACTGGCAGCGGATCACGCCTTCAAGCATCTGCCTGAGATGCTCGTCCTCGTTGGCGAAACGCACGTACGGCCAGACCTGCGCTCCGGAATCGCGAAGCCACATGGCATGGATATCTCCCGTGTATACGAATGTCCTGAAGTTTCCGTTTTCGTCTTTGCCGAAGTGCACCGTGGTGTCAAGAGTATTGGAAAAACAGTTGCCGAACATCCATCTCAGATATGGGTTCTTCAGCTGCGACTGCACCTCAACAATCTTATTTTCAATAATTTCCGAAGAGAACAGGCGATTTTCTTTGGCCGGACGCTGCGATGTATAGTCTGTGGCGCCAAGGGAAAGTGATGCACTTGCGATGGCAAGAGACAATAAGATTTTCTTCATAATGATTTATTCAGTTCAATGTTATTAAACAAACATGCAATATTACGAAAAAAACGTCAGTGTATCAAGACTTGGGGCATGTACAACCGAGAAAACCCGCATCGTTTATACCGATGCGGGTCTCATGTAGCCCCGACAGGAATCGAACCTGTATTTAAAGTTTAGGAAACTTCCGTTCTATCCGTTGAACTACAGGGCCATTATTGAGAAAGAAGCTTATTCAGCGACTTTCTTCTCGATGATCTGACGGCCTCTGTAGAAGCCACACTCAGGACATACTCTGTGATACATTACTGTAGCACCGCAATTAGGGCATGTTGCGAGAGTCGGAACAGCAGCGAAGTCGTGTGTTCTTCTCTTGTCCCTTCTTTGCTTTGAAAGTTTGTGTTTCGGATGTGCCATTGTTATATAACTTTTAAAATTTTATTCAATTCCGTGCTCTCTCAATCCAATTTCAACCCCTTGAGCACTGCAAAAGGATTGTAAGTGTCATCCTTGTCTTCAACCGGACTGTCCGGGATTTCCACCGCTTCACCGCTCAGGTACCTGAGGGCCGCCGGATTACATCCCCCGTCTTCATGAATTCTCTGCATAGGCAGCGCCAGATAAGCAAAATCATATACCGTCTGGCTCAAATCCATGTCGGAACCGTCTTCCGGAAGATAAATCACTTCCCTCTCATCGTCCCCGACAACAGTTTCTTCGGACGAAACCGGTTCATCACCGAATTTCACGCTGAGCTTCGCTTCTGCCGAAACAGGCAGCGTCACATCTTCCATACATCTGTCGCACGGCACCGTGAGGTTTCCCTCAATTTCGCAGTCAATCCCGAGATAACTCCCGGACTTTTCCACTTCCGCCCTGACAACGATATCAGCATCAATGATTTCAGCGTTTCCGAACTTCTTGAAGAACTCCATCCCCGCGTGCCATGAAAAGGATGTCCTTCCTGGCTTCAATCCATTCAAAGGTATGATAAATTCGTCTGTCATTCTCCTATAAACAGATTTGGGGTTGCAAAGGTAATAAAAACTTTTGGAATATCAATCCTCATCTCCGCTTTTTCTTTTCCTTTCTATAGGATCAAGCAAAATCTTGCGGATTCTGAGGTGGTGAGGTGTTACCTCAACCAGTTCATCTTCATTGATATACTCAAGCATTTCCTCCAATGACATCTTGATTGCCGGAGGCAGGACAATCTTCTCGTCACTACCCGCCGCACGCACGTTCGTCAGTTTTTTGGTCTTGCAGATGTTCACGTTCAGGTCACGGTCACGGGTATGCTCGCCGACAACCTCGCCTGCATAGATTTCCTCACCCGGATCAACGAAGAACTTGCCCCTGTCCAGAAGTTTGTTCATGGAGTATGCAATAGCCTCGCCTGTCTCCAGCGATACGAGCGAGCCATTGGTACGATGCTCAATATCACCCTTGTACGGCTGGTAATCCTTGAATCTGTGAGCCACGACAGCCTCTCCCTGGGATGCGGTAAGAAGGTTGCTCCTGAGTCCCATGAGACCACGTGTAGGAATCTCGAATTCCAGAAGCGTCCTGTCCCCCCTAGGCTCCATGTGGATGAGAGCGGCCTTGCGCCTTGTGGAAATCTCGATGGCGGCACCGACGAACTGCTCCGGAACCTCGATGCTGAGTTCCTCGATAGGCTCACATCTCTGGCCGTTGATGGTCTTGTCGAGCACCTTAGGCTGACCTACCTGAAGTTCGAAACCTTCCCTCCTCATTTCTTCAATGAGCACGGACAGATGAAGGACACCACGTCCAAAAACCACGAAAGAATCTGCATTGAGCCCCGGCTTTACGCGAAGCGCGAGATTCTTTTCAAGTTCCTTGTCCAGGCGTTCCTTGATATGTCTTGATGTAACGAACTTGCCGTCTTTTCCGAAGAACGGGGAATTGTTGATAGTGAAGAGCATACTCATCGTAGGCTCATCGATGGCGATTGGAGGGAGAGCTTCAGGATTCTCGAAATCTGCAATCGTATCACCAATTTCGAAACCGTCAATACCGACTACGGCGCAAATATCACCGCACTGTACTTCCTGAACTTCCTTCTTTCCAAGTCCGTCGAACACCAAAAGCTGCTTGATTTTCTTCTTCTCGATACGATCATATCTCTTGCAGAGGCTCACGTTCATGCCGGTCACAAGTTTGCCTCTGGTAATCCTGCCGACAGCGATACGGCCCACGTATGGAGAATATTCAAGTGAAGATATCAGCATCTGCGGGGTGCCTTCCACCTCTGCAGGAGCAGGTATCTCGTCCAGGATAGCGTCCAGAAGCGGGGTGATGTTGTCAGTCGGTTTTTTCCAGTCGGTAGACATCCATCCCTGCTTGGCACTGCCGAAAATCGTGCGGAAATCAAGCTGGTCCTCATTGGCATTGAGGGAGAACATGAGGTCGAAGACCTCCTCCTGGACCTCGTCCGGACGGCAGTTCGGCTTGTCGACCTTGTTCACTACGACAATCGGCTTCTTGCCCATGCTGAGCGCTTTCTGGAGCACGAACCTCGTCTGGGGCATGCAGCCCTCGAATGCGTCCACGAGAAGCAGGACACCGTCAGCCATATTCAGCACACGTTCCACCTCTCCACCGAAATCACTATGGCCCGGAGTATCTATAATATTGATTTTTACACCCTTGTAAACTACAGAGACATTCTTCGCGAGGATGGTAATACCTCTTTCCCTTTCAATGTCATTGTTGTCGAGAATCAATTCACCGAGATTTTCAGGCTGTCTGACGAGGTTTGCCTGGTAAATCATGCGGTCCACGATGGTTGTCTTGCCGTGGTCGACATGCGCGATAATCGCAATGTTCCTAACGTCCATAAACTTACTTCTTTTTTTCCTCTAATACAGAAATGCAAAATTACGCAATTCTTCGGTTTTAATGAACTTTTTATATTATTTTTGCAATAGAAAAGACTCATTATGGAAAAAATCATCATTCTGGATGCAGGTTCTCAGGTGACGCAGCTTATCGGCCGGCGTCTGAGGGAACTGAATGTCTTCTGTGAAATCTACCCTTACAACAAGATGCCGGCTCTTGATCCGACCATCAAGGGTGTGATCATTTCAGGAAGCCCATGTTCTGTAAGAGACGCAAATGCGCCTCAGATTAATCTGGACGGAATCAAAGGAAAACTCCCGCTTCTCGGAATTTGCTATGGTTCCCAATATCTTGCAGCCAAGTTCGGCGGTAAGGTAGAGGGCTCATTGGCAAGAGAATACGGAAGGGCAATGCTGAACATTGTCAATCCTGATTCGCCGCTGCTTCAGGGCGTGTCCGTTCATTCACAGGTCTGGATGTCACACGGCGACACCATCTCCCAGCTTCCGGAAGGAGCTGAAGTGATAGCTTCAACTGACGATGTGGTCAATGCGGCTTTCCATTTCAAGGGAGAGAACACTTACGCCGTGCAGTTCCACCCGGAGGTATTCCATTCCACCGAGGGCAGCAAGATGCTTGAGAACTTCGCTTTCAACATCTGCGGCTGCAAGGGTGACTGGACCCCGACGTCATTCATTGACGCGACAGTGGACGAGATTCGCGCACAGGTCGGCGACGACAAGGTGATTCTGGGATTGAGCGGTGGCGTGGATTCCACAGTGGCTGCCGTGCTGCTGAACAAGGCCATCGGTCACAACCTCACATGTATCTTCGTAAACAACGGACTTCTCCGCAAGAACGAGTTCGAAGATGTGATGGAGTCTTATAAAGATATGGGACTCAATGTGATAGGGGCAGATGCTTCCAAGGAATTCCTCAACGCTCTTGCAGGTGTAACAGATCCTGAGGAGAAGAGAAAAATCATCGGCAGACTCTTCGTGGAGACTTTCGACAAGTACGCCCACACTATCGAGAATGCCAAGTGGCTGGCTCAGGGCACGATTTATCCTGACGTCATAGAGTCAGCCGGCATACCTGGCATCGCATCCAAGATCAAGTCACATCACAATGTGGGAGGTCTTCCGGAGAAGATGAACCTGAAGATCGTGGAGCCGCTACGCATGCTTTTCAAGGATGAAGTGCGCAGAGTAGGACGTTCCCTCGGCATCAAGGAGGAGCTCGTAGGCCGCCATCCGTTCCCGGGACCGTCACTTGCGATCCGTATCATCGGCGACGTGACAGAGGAGAAACTCCGTGTATTGCGTGAAGCAGATGACATCTTCATCAAGAAATTGCGCAATTATGACTGCACCGGCATGGGATTCCCTTCAGCATCCGACCCTCGCATCATGGCCACCAATCTCTATGATGCCGTATGGCAGGCCGGCGTGGTGCTTCTGCCTATCAAGAGTGTAGGCGTGATGGGTGACGAGAGGACATACGAGAATCCAGTTGCAATCCGCGCAGTGGTTTCAACCGATGCCATGACTGCCGACTGGTTCCACTTCCCATACGATTTCCTCGCGAAAGTAAGCGACGACATCATCAACAAGGTGAGGGGCGTGAACCGCGTAGTGTACGACATCTCGTCAAAACCACCTGCAACGATAGAGTGGGAATAAAATAAAGATTTTCAATAGTTTAGACCATATTCCGGAGGCAATGGTGTCTGGGATATGGTCTCATTGTTTGTGGGTGGTCAGGAATGGTTTGACACCTATTTTCAACACCTTTTAGCACCTCTTCTGTTTAATTATGGGAAGAATAATTATTGGAAATAGTTGCAGATATGAGTATGACAATTAACTTTAATTTGAAGACCCCTGCCAAAGAACACTCCCTTGTGTTTGTTATTATCAGGATTGATGGCAGAACTTTAAGGGTAAGCACTCAACAGAATGTGCTTACTGCAAGTTTTGACAAGAAAAAGCAAAGATGCTTTACAAGTAAAGAGAAGTTCTCCCCAAGGGATAATAGACATAATGAGGATGTGAATAAGGTCCTTGATGAAATTGTTGCAATGGCATACAGGGCGAGGTGTCGCTTGCTGAAAACGGGATTCTGTTCCTGGATGATGCCAAAACAGGTATAAAAAAATAGGGCCACTATCCGTTCCATAGAGTTTGGTTATCTCTATGGTATTCCGGATAGTGACCCGTTATACAAGTACCGATTAATGTATCGGGAAGATTACTCTATTGTACGCCATTCAACTTTGTCTCCAAGGACCTGAGCTTTATGCTTGCCTGTCTTGTCCATCACATTGTTAGGATCCTCAACAGTCTTGTTGAAATCCCAAGCTGCAATCAAGCCTTGCTCGTTTCCTGAAACTTCGGCATTCACATCTGCTGTAACTTCTTCTGGCGTCAGGGCTTTATCCCAGAAACGGAGTTTCTTTATACTTCCACTTACAGCCTTTGGATTGCCTGGGTCAGTAAGACTCTTGAAAGCACACATCTGGACCGCATATCCCGGAGCGATCGGAGCACCATCATAGGTATCATCTCCAATCTTCTTTCCATCGAGATAGAGAGCCGTATAATGTGTGTCGTTGTTGTATGTATAGGCAATATGATGCCATACGTTGTGTTCCACGTATTCATTGCTTGGCTCACGCAGGGCACCATTGAAAGCACGTGACACACGCAGACGATAACTACCCTCGCCCTGTTCATTTGATGCCCATGTGTTTATTTCCCAGCCGTAGAACTGTCCGCCTGCTGAAATAAAATTGGAAATAATCGAGCCTTGACGCTGATAGTTCATCTTATCCGCACCCTTGAACCAGAATGATACGGAAATGGTCGAATATGAATCAAAAGCACCAGGTTCACCCAACTTGATATAGTTAGAGGTGTCGTCAGCTCCAGGAACATAGAGTTCTGCTGTACGAGCAACGTAACGATATGAATCCTTGAAAGCCTTGACTGCCGCTTCAGCTTTCTTGGCAAGTGCATCGACAGACTCCTGATCCGGTATCTTGCCCGCTTCATTATCGGAAAGAAGAGCTGCAAGTTCATTCCTTACGCTTTCAAGTGCCGTGAAACTTTCAGCAGGATATCCTGAATCAGCGTTATCCTTTAGTTCCAGGCATTTATCAATCTCTATGAGCCAGTACTCAATAGCATCGGTATTGACCTCCTTTGTAGTATCGTTCGTCTTCTGTTCATCCTTGTCGCATGAGGATACACCGGCCACGATGGACAACAGAGCAAATAAAGTAATAATTAACTTTTTCATGTTGACTATGTTATTTTCTATGTGATACAAAATTGGTGACATGTCTCTTAGTTTCTGTCAGATAAAAATCTGGAGACTGCGGAGTATAGTCAAGATAGGTGAAACTGCCATCATCTGAAACTTTCGGCACTGCCGGCTCTATCTGAGTGCCCTCATGCCATTCGTTAAAGGACGTGATGGCGACATAATTGGCACCTGAGTTTATCGCACCGTTCCACATGTTCTCATAGTATTTTCCATGTTCGCGGTCGCGTGTATTTCTTCCATTCCATGGACGGATTCTGGTATCAATATAGCCTGGTCCGACACTAGGGATAAAGAACATCTTCTGACTTGCAAACCATTTCTGCAACTCGCTCCAGTTTGTTGGAGTAGAGCCTTCTGTGAAGCCAGTTGTCGCAAAATATGTATATGCACCATCGAATCCTGAAACCTTGATTGAATACCGGTCATTCTTATTCAGAAGCAGGCCGATGACAATCGAGTCATATTCTGTTCCCCTCAAGGTGTTTTCTCCGTCAGGTGTAAGCACTCTTGCCCAATCATCCTGGCTTATCATATAAGAGTCGTAAATGAAGAATATCGGACGCCCGTCAATTCTATAGAAAGACTTATATGCTCCAAACTGATTTATAAGTCCTTTTATATCCATTTTTACGCTTTCCGCGGTTCTCCCTTCATAAGGCTCAATATGGAAACACACCTTGATACCGGCACGTTCAGCCTCTTCGAAAAGAGTAGGTATACTGCTCTGACCAATGTCAGAATTTTTCCACCAGGTAAGAGCGACAACTCCTATTCCGGCAGAAGCCATCTCGTTCATGTGACGTCTGATGGTAGCCCTGTCCTTACTGCTATAGATTCCTGACTCTGGGAAATAATTGGTGGCTATGTTGTTTCGGGTTCCCGGGATTGTACCGAGATCTCCTGATGAACCACCATCGGAAAGAATATTGTGTCTCCAATGATAAATCTTTCCGTCAGTTTCCTGAAGTCCGTACCAATTGTAGTAAAAACAGAATGTGTTAGGATCTGTCTCAAAGTTTGCGCTTGGTTGCTCTACGGATGCGGACGATTTACTACATCCGCATGAATAAAGAAAACCGAGAGCGATAGCTGTGATAATCACTGATTTTTTCATAATCACGTATTTATACTGTTATTTTCACTGCCTTCGCATAGTTATATCGTGCTCCAGCTGTCTTGATTTTCGCACCTACGCGGAACCAGTAACTCTGTCCTGCTTCAAGTTTGTTCCGGTTTGTATCGAGGTCAATTTCGAGAGTATAACTTTCCATTCCATTGATAGTGGCATTAACCCCATTCAGAATCTTCACGGAAGAGAGCTCAGCACCAACTGCCTCATCGCTGTGGGCAAACAATCCAATACTTTCTACCTGATAGCCTTTGACTGTCGGCTGAACATGGAATTTAGCTACAATCTTGTTCCCCTCCTTGCTGATGACAGCACCTCTGATGCGAATGTATGGCTGAACCTTGAAGTCAAGTCTGTTTTTACCTTTCTTTATTTCGTGACCTATCAGACGTACCGGAGGAATGAAGTTGCACTCCTGGAAATAAAAATCATAACTGCCGGAGAACATTTTTGTGTTGCGGTAAGTACCATCATTTCTAACCACCATGGTCTGCTGCTCCGGATTGTCCCATCCGTTTTCCTCGTAACGGATTTTTGTTCCATTTACGATCTCCTGCTGAACAAGTTCCCCTGTCTCATCATCATAGAAGGCGCCTTCGACGGAAGCGTCTGGACCATCAAAGTTGTCCAAGGAACAGGAAGCAAGAGTCATTGCCAGTGGAAGCACTAGGAGTAAAGTTGCTAATCTTTTATGTTTCATGATTATACCTTTTAAGTCTATTAATATCCTGGATTCTGGATAACGCTGTTGTTTTCAATGCCTGGAATCAGCCTATAATAATGCTTATCCCTGAATATTTTAGCTCCGCCAGGTTCATTGATGGTGGAACGTACGAAGATCCAAGCCGGTTTATCCTGAGTGAGATCAAGCAGAGGTACGAGTGCACATCTCTGATAAGCTCCGTCGAACTGTGTATGAGACTGGCGTCTGCGGACATTGTCCCAGTTTCTTGTCTGCTCAAGCCCCATCTCCACACGCCTTTCCTTCTGAACATTATCAGGGGTAGTCTCGATAGTGTTTTTGAATCCGGCCCTTCTGCGAGTCATGTTAAGAGCTGTTTTAGCATCAATTGTACCAGCTGGCGCACTCAGGCCACTTTCAGAGAGTGCCTCGGCATAGTTCAAAAGAATCTCGGCATAACGGAAGTCTATGAATGATGTCGTAACCTGATTCTGTTCTTGGTCTGAACCATCTGAGAGAAACTTCTTCAGAAGGAATCCTGTTATCGTACCATTACTCAAAGCAGTAACCCAGCCTGAGAATCCAGACTCATTCATGGCACCCTTACCATAATAATCGATTCCTGTTTTAGTGTATTTCTCATTCGAGAGCCAGATTGCATTCTTATCTTCTTTCACGATTCCTCCCTGTATGATAATCTTCTCTCCTTTCCAATCCGAGAATGGGAAAATAACCGATGCCTCGAGACGTGGGTCTTTATCCTTGAAAATATCCAGAGGATTTTCATATCTAATCCAGTCATCATGCTCAGAAGCTGAATACCCATTGTATTCTTCTTTCCCAGACTTTCTAGTCTTGACCTTGGTATCATAACTGCCATTGCCATCGCTATCCAGATTACCAAATGCGTCAATGAACTCAAGTGTAGGATTTGCTCTGCCACCATACTGTTTACTGAGCTGGTTCGGTTCGTGCCATGCACCCATACTATGTGCTATACCGGGGTAAACGTAGGCTTTTTTGAAAATCACTTCACAAGACGCAGTCTCCGGTTCTGAAAATATCTTTCTGTAATTTCTTGCAGCTTCATCCCTATCTGATGGTTCAGGTTTATAGAGAGAGAATTTACCGGAACGGATAATTTCGGAAGATGCATCTATACATGCCTGATAATATCGTGCCGCATCATCTAAATTCATTCCACCGACGAGTTTCTGTGATACAGCGTCTCCTGTGAGAGGTGCCCTGTCCCAGAATTTTGCTACAGAAGCGGCAAACAGCATAGCGCGTGATTTAAGCGCAAGTGCTGCCCATTTTGTAGCACGGTTACCTATCGGATCAGAAGAAAGTTTTTCTGCTGCGAGATCGCACTCGGACATTATATAGTCCCAAGTGGCTTTCTCGCTGCTGCGTGGAACTTTTACTTCTTCATAATCTCCATTGAACTCCTGTATACTCTTTACAAGAGATACTCCTCCATATCTTTTTGCAAGTTGGAAATAGGCGTATGCAGTGAAGAAATGCACTTCGCCTTCAATCTGGGATTGAAGTTCAGGTGTAGAAGCCGTAATTGTAGGGAGGGCTTCTTTCATCTTGTTGATTTTGTAGATGTAATTATACCCGGTTTCCCAGTATTTGTGAGCATTGGTATCGTCACCATCGAAGTTCCCCCACTCTGAGTGCATGCAATCGCGTGTGAGGTCAGCATTGATAAGTCCACCGGTATTTCCTGTAAAACGGAAAGAACCATTCGAGAAATAGTACATGAAGTCCTCTACCGGAAGATTGTCATAGAGGCTTGAAACATAGGCGTTGATTTCCTCATCTGTGTCAGGAAATCCGTCTTGTCCTATCATATTTCCGTTCTTAACATCAAGCCACCCTGTACAGGATGATGCCAGAGATATAAACAGAAGTGAGATAAAAGTCTTTATTATATTTTTAGCCATTGTATCTGATTCATTTAAAATGTTATGTTCAGACCGAAATTATATGAGCGGGAGAGCGGATACTGGTATCCATATCCTCCGTTATCTGAAATTTCAGGGTCGAAATACTTCAGGTAGTCATCGCAGAACACGAGGAGATTGAACCCGTTTGCATAGAAACGCACGTTGCTAATCTTGGCCTTTTCAAGCCACTTCGTACTCAGTGTATATCCGAGTTCAACCGTTTTCAGTCGCAAATAAGCCGAGCTTCTGCGGTTGAATGTATTGGCATCGGTCTGTGAATAGGTGTTAGATGTTCCCTGCCTGGTCGAAGGCCAGTACCCTGACACCCATTTGCTATTCTCATCGTAAGGGTCAGCACGATGCCATCTGTCATAGTAGAATGATGGTGAATTACCATTGAATGTCAGTACCTGTCCGAGGACCTCACCATATTTTACAGAACTGAGTGCAGAGCCCTGGAAGAGGACAGTCAGGTCAATTCCTTTCCACCAGAAATTAAGATTGAGGCCATAATATAGTTTAGGGCTGCCTTCCCATCTAAGTGGCTGACGATCTTTGTCATCAATGATTCCATCACCATTCCAGTCCTCATAGATATAGTCTCCTGGAAGAAGGAAAGAGTTTCCGGCCTGGGTAGAATTTATCGGTGCATGACTTATCTGTTCGAAGTTCTGATACCTTCCGGTTACATTGTAGAGCCAGTTTATACCCTGCCATCTTCCTACAGAGCCATTGCGGTAACGATCCCAACTACTTCTGTATGGAGCTCTTTCCTCATAGATGGTCTTGCTTCTGGCAAAGTTTGCGTTTGCGCTCACTTTCCATGAAAAATCTCCGACAGCGTACTTATGGCTGAGCATGAGCTCAATACCATCGGTTCTATCTTTGTTAAGGTTCTCCTGTGGAAGGCTTGCTCCGAAAGTATTCGGCAGTGCCTGAAGTCTAGTTCCAATCAGACCCTTTCTGTTACGGCGATAAACATCTACCTCAATGGCAGCAATGCCGTTGAATACAGAAAAGTCCAGGCCCAAGTCTGCAGTGGTAGAACTGTACCAACTGAGATTAGGATTTATAAGTCCCGTAGAAGTCCATCCGTTCGTATATACGCCATCGGATAGTACGTATCCGCCAGACTGAACATATCCGCTCATATACTGGAATGGATCGCCGCCGTCCTGACCAGTCTTGCCATAGGAAGCGCGTATCTTAAGATTGTCGATCCAAGAAGCATTGTCCTTTATGAACTTTTCTTCAGAGATTCTCCAACCACCTGAAACTACAGGGAAAAAGTCCCATCTATTGTCAGGGTTGTATCTATAAGAACCATCATATCGGCATGCAAGTTCCACAAGGTAGCGTGACTTGTAGTCATAGTTCAACTTTCCTACCCATGACAGATATTTACGTTCTCCATGGTTTCCTCCGGAGGTCTGACCTGTCGATGGTGCCATGTCAATATTATCGGCAGTAAAGAAGTCATAGATGCGCTTTCCGTAGAGATATCTCCAGGTCTCACGCTTTGCCTCAAATACGACAGTTGCGGAAAGGTTATGGCCACCACGGAATTCCCTCTGATAGAGAATCTGCCCCTGGAGGTCTATCCTGTCATTGTCAGTCCTGGAATCGGATATAAATGGCTGCCATAGTGTACTTGGTACATATCCGTCGCTCTCTGACCAGTTGTATAGTTTTATGCTTTTCTGCAGCATATTTGTAGATGCCTGGCTACGGTCGTATGCAACAAGACCCTTCAATTCGAGACCTTTGACCCAAGGAAGTTTCCACGTAAGGTCAATGGTGGACTGGAAACTCATATTGCGCCAGTCGGTTTTTCCATAATTGTCGCTATGAGAGGCTGCTACTGGGTTCTCATTTGATGGAGTCGGCTTGTTGTAGTAATCTTTATTGCCATTGGCATACACCGGCTCGTATGGTCGGATATTATAAACCTGCTTCATCAAATACATGAATGCATTGCCATCTGTTCCAGGCTGAGTGCGTCTATCTGTCCATGCAGAAAGATTGACATTCATGGTAAGATTATCGGTGAGTGCAGCTCTGGTGTTGGACCTGAGAGAAAATTTCTCATAGTTTATATCGCCACTGCGCAAAATTCCGTCTTCATAACTATAGCCGGCACCGATATAAGTTGAGATACGATCAGTACCACCGCTCAGTGTGATGCTATGCCTGTGCTGGAGAGAATTGCGCTTGAAAACTTCATTGTACCAATCTACTGTCGGAACTGCCTGTCTTCTTGCCAGTTCATCTTTCGAATAGGCTGGGCCATTACCAACATTGATGCTGGCTTCATTGACAAGTTCCTCATACTGATATACATTCATCGCTTTAAGCGAGGTTGACGGCTGGGTAATTCCGACCATTCCGTCGTATGTAACTTTCAGTCTGGATGCAGATCCCGTGCGAGTCTTCACGATGATTACTCCGTTGCCAGAGTTCATTCCGAAGATTGCCGCAGAAGCATCCTTGAGCACAGAAATACTTTCAATGTCCTCAGGAGAAAGCATTTGGAATTCCCTGACACCATCCCTTATGACACCATCGATTACATAGAGAGGAGAACCGAGGCCTCTGACATTGACATCTGTGCTATATGTACCAGGCATACCATTCTGCTGCTTAATCTGAAGACCAGGAACCTTTCCCGCCATAGATACTGCTAGAGAAGCACTCTTTGTGGTAGCAATATCATCAGGACGTATGCTTGATATGGCACCTGTCAAGGTAGCCTTTTTCTGCTGTCCGAATCCGACCACCACGACTTCATTAAGACCTGTCATGTTCTCTTCGAACTTGACATTTATCACAGAACTTTTCCCACAGACTATTTCTGCCGGATTGAATCCAAGGCAGTCGAAAACCAAGATGTTTCCTTCTTTTGCCTTTATGGTATATTTTCCAGCCACGTCTGTTATGGTACCAGATGTCGTGCCTTTCACTGTTACGGCTGCTCCTGGCACAGGAAGCCCCTCGGAATCAGTTACAGTTCCGGAAACTTCCTCAAACTGCTGGGCCGACAATGATAGCGGCAACAGCGATATCCAGATAAGAATCAGGATACATGATTTCAGTTTCTTTTTTGATTGGTTCATACTTGATGTGTTTTTATGTGTTATTTCTCAGAACCCCACGACATGTTCGGCCTGTTGTCCATTTCAAGAACCATAGTTCCTCCTGACATGATTTCCTCATGGCTTATGAATGGACGTTCAAGTTTCCGGCCGTCCAATGCCGCACTTCTGATGTAAATATTTTCTGCTGAATTGTTCTTCGCAATGACCTCAAACGTCTTTCCGTTTTCAAGGTGAATGACTATCCGTTCGAAGACTGGACTTCCTATTGCATATTCTGGAATTCCCGGAGTTACAGGATAAAAGCCCATCATTGAAAAGACAACGAATGCACTCATTCCGCCTCCGTCCTCATCTCCCGGAACACCCATAAGGTCATTTCTGAACCATTGGCTAAGCAATGTCCTGATTCTCTTCTGTGTCTTCCACGGCTGTCCGCAGTAGTCGTACAGATAAGGGATATGCAAAGATGGTTCATTAGCCATTGAGAATTGTCCCACATTGCCAGTCTGATCTGGAAGTTTCGAATAAAACTCGTACTTCGAAAGTCCGAGAGGCTCCCTAAATGTCGCATCGAGATCTTCTGCAAACTTTTCCTCTCCTCCCATGAGGTTAATCAGACCAGGAATATCATGCTGGCAGTTCCATCTATATGTCCATCCGTTATTCTCATCATAATAGTCTCTCGCGCCCATTCCGCCAGAAAAGCGGTAGTCAAATGGCTCAATGAACTTCCCATCTGAATTTTTCGGATGGAAGAATCCAGTTCCATTATTGAAAAGATTCTTATATGCGGAGGCATATCTACGGAAAAGGTCAATATCCTCCTTGTGACCTGTTTCAGATGCCAACTCGGAAAGACACCATGAATCATATGAGTGACCAAGTGTTACTGCAACCGCCTGCCTTCTCTCAGATGGATCCACAAATGGGCAGGTCTCGCTTTCACCGGGATTCAATGCCGGGAAGTAAAGGCTGTCATGATAGAACATATCAAGATCAGTCAGAGGCTGTCTTGTCCATGGAAGCAGACTTTTATGAAGTAGAGCATTACGGCAGAACATATAGGCTGAATCAACATCGAATCCGCGCAATCCCTTTCTGTATCCGTCAAGTATAACGGCAACTGCATGATTCCCATTCATTCTATGACTGTCACCCGTGATTTCAGGAAAGGTCGGCATCCATTTTTCTTCACTTTCCATTGTCATACGAATGAATGAATTAATCATATCCTCTTCTGATTTCCTATCAATGATAGCCCTCAAAGGATGTGCAGCACGGTAGGTATCCCAAATCCAGTCATCCGTGTAAATATTGCGTTCCGTATCATGAACAGCACGATCGTATGGGCTATAATATTTGCCATATTCGTTGATATTAATCATTCTTTCGAATGTTCTGTACAACGAAGTATAAAACACGGATTTCTCTTCTTCAGTTCCCCCATACACTTCTATCTTGGACAATTCTCTATTCCATTCGTCACGGCCCTCCGCGCTCAAACCGGAGCAATCTTTTCCGGAAACTTCCAACTCCATGTTCCTTTGCGCCTGTTCTTCATTTATAAACGATATTCCATATCGTATAGACACATTGTGGCTGTTTCCGAAAGACAAAGAGATATTACTTTCATCGGAAGATGCCTGATACTCAGGCGCAGGCGAGAACTCGGCTCTTATATATATGCGAGTATGGTCATCAATATTCTGATATCCAGACATCCCGGTGTTGTCAATCGCCAACTTGCCATTATGTGCGGTCATCAGAATCGAATTGTTTCCACCTTGGTCAGAAAACTTCAGTTCATAGATACCGCCTTTATCTGAAGGGGCAAAGCGTACTTCCGTATCAATTTCGCAAAGACGGACTTTCCATGTGTATGGAGAAATACTTTCCCCATCATATGTATATTTTCTGATTTCGCCTGCTTTTAGTTCTCCAGACGCAGGATAGAGAGAGAATGCAGACTTGCCACGATGGCTTGTTACTGCCATAGGCAATCCGTCCATGGTATCAGAAGTGAAATCCTCACGGGCTGGGTAGAGCCTGAGCATTTGATTAGGACGATGAATTGTCGGGTATGTAGGAACGAGCAGATGGCTTATGTTTCCCATATATGGGTTGACATGGTCAACAGGCTGGATGTTATTCTGACATGAGACAAATAGAATGATAATAGCTGCAAGGCTTGGAATGGCTTGACGTTTCAGCATTGTTTTGCGGTTTTTCTAATTTTGTATTGTTGCAGCAAAAATAAAAAAACAGCTATTACATCATCCTTACAATGGACTTACAATTTGATAATTGACTGAAAATCGGTCTCAAAAGGCTCTCCAATCATCTTTTTATATTCATTTCTGAATGCCTCGAATGTGGATTTAGCTTGTCCTTTGCGGCCTGAGTCGAAGAGAGCACGGCACTTTATCGCTATAGCATGTTCGTCTATAGGGTCATTCGCCAGGATAACTTCTGCTATTCCTATGGACAGAGATGCATCGAACCTTATCTCTGGGTGGCTATATACCTTCTCAAGGAATTCTGTAATGCGGAACAGATACCAAGACTTGAACCTGTCGCACCATTCATCCTCGATTCCCGAGAGCAATGAGCCTCTTCGGCATATCACGATTATTTCATCAAGAGTCTCATTATCCAGTAAAGAAGCAGGCTCGTCGTTTGTCTGAATAAGTTCTTCAAGACGTATCAGGTCACAAAAGATTCCTTCCGACAGTTTTATTTCCCAAACACCATTTGTGCATATCAATTCTCCGATTCCTTCAGAAGATAATAACTTGCGAAGGCGACTCATGGCCACATTTCTTCTGTTCGACGCCTCTGATGGCTCGCTATTCCAAAACACTTCATCAAGCAGACGAGATGTTACTCCTGAACCAGTAGATACTTTATGGAGAATAATATACAGGAAGATGTTTCTCAGCATTACCGAGAACTTGGATATTCTACTGTCTCCGTCATGGCCGGTCCATTTGAATGGGCCTATTATGTTCAGGACATCTGATTCAGGTTCCTTGAATGAAGATATCAGATTGATAGCCGGTTCATTCTTGACATCAGGCGATTCCGTCGCGATAGTTGAATCTACGACTTCAGACTTAACCTCTTGCTCAACAGTCTGAAGATGAAGTTTCCTGACGTGTCGTCTCCTGATGGTGATATATGTTGCAGCAACTACGAAGATACCTGACAATATAATCAGAAAGGTAAGCCATGGGAAAGATTCTTCTTCCTGAAGAATATCCTCTGAGAGATAAGGTTTCCAGTCAATTGCCCAAACTGATATGTCATAGCCATTTGTGCCAGATTGACTGGAGGTCAATGCCAGAAGACGTCCTGTCTTTCTGTCCCGGAGTAGTGTGCACCATGAATCCGTATCATGGAAAACATATGGTATTGTTCCCGGAAAAATCTTTCTCTCACCCGTTTCAATATCGAACGAATTCAGCCTCAACAGAGTATTGCTTCGATCACGGCAAAATGAAAGTGCATATAGTACTTTACCTTCATCGTCCGGTATCATCGAATTGCCAAAAACCTCATTATCATCATTTCTGAAAGTCCATTTCCTTTCGGCTTTCCAAGAAGAGATGTCAATGCTATAGAAATCGTTGAAGAATTGCGGGGCTTCAGACTGGTTGCCGGTACGACTTCCATAACCACCCAATATGAACATCCTGCCATCTGAATAAGCCGCGGCACTCAAGTATCTTGGACTTATGACCCTTGATAAATCTTTTTGTGTCCAAATGCTATCATTGGCAGCGCGAAGGTACAGATCCGCATGATAAGTATATTCGTCATATCCACCAAAAACAACAAGTTCCCCACTTCCCGGGAGCAGGAGTTCGTTATGGTGAAGATGCGAGAACTTCAAATCGGAACAATCAGAACTCCACTCTCTTTGCGCGAAGTTGTACTTGTCAAGTTTATCTTCTGTGATAGAATACGATATAAGTTCATCTATCTGACCAATATATACGAGACTGTTCGATGTCGATCTATATGGCTGCCCCTGAAGATAACCTACTTTGGAAAATGGTCTAGTTCCATGGATGGGTATATAGTATAGGCTATCCTGAGTCGCAGCATACAGACCCATATCACCATCTTTTTCGTATCGAGCAATCTGCGGTCTACCCCCTCTGACATGAAGGCGTGAAATCTTTTTCCAGTCTATGTGGCGGTCTGCAATCCACACAGGATTCAGCACAATCGCCTTTCTTTTCTGATGCTCATCCAGGACATAGCCAGAGCCATGGGCAGAAAGTGTCCATTTCCAGAGTTCCCCTCGCCCAGGAACTGATATTCCAACATTTCGCAGAGACATCGGCGGACAGTCTGTCGAAGCAAATTTCTTGTCATTGGAGAGGCCAAATGATATTCTCACATTCTTTGTCTGAGGTAATTTTACTTCATCTTCCGCCTTATATTCTCCGATTTTCAATGAGATACGGCTACTTATCGGATTCAGTGCCACGGAGACATGTGTCCATTTTCCAAAATCAAAACCAGGAAGAGAACGTATATCTTTAACCGATATGCATCTATGATTCTTGACAATCATGGAAATCTGCTCATTACCCCAGCCGGCATTTGCGAGAATATCAACATTTAGAGTATCATTGACTATAATACGACAGATGTAACCGAAATTATGTTCCTCAAGACGCAGATTAAGATCAAAATCCAGGGTGAATCCCTCCTTTAGACTGAATGGTTTGCCTCCATCCAGCACTAGTGATGTGCGCTGCTCCGGTTGCACGATATGAGCAAGAAACTCCAACCCATCATTATCGGCGGATACCGGTATTGCATACTGAAAAAACAGGAATGCCGTTAGAAATGCAATAATTATGTTGTTATGCGACATCTCGATCAAAAAAAATTACATCTGTCTCCGGCTTGGCTGCCCCACAAGTGATGTGAGCCAGCGAAGTGATCGTTTCAAAACAGCTTCAGAGACAAAGATAAATAAATCATTTCAGAATAGAATAACTTTTAAGAATTACTTATCCTGAATTATTCATAGCCCCCACGCTTTCTCTTCGCGGTAGTTGTCCGATTGGTCCGCATTTCCCCGGCACCACATGGTTTTTCTCGCTAAAAAGTTTGTATTATCAATGAATATTCGTATCTTTAAAGCAACAGAATCCGCCACGCTTCCCATTTGAACAGCGAACCAGGGCGGGTCTTTTGCTTTTATGGGAACATTAAGATTATACACTAAACAGGCTCTTTCTATTTCCGAACAAATAGAACTACTAAAAAGTAGAGGCTTAAATATTGCTGATTCATCCAAGGCTGCAAAATTTCTTGGAGAGGTCAGTTATTTTCGTTTTGTCCAATACCTTCGTCCTATGGAGGCAGACAAGACTACGCATCAATTTAAGCCTAATAGTAGATTTGAAGATGCCGTAGCTCTCTACAACTTTGATATAGAATTGAGAGATTTGATGTTCAAGGCAGTCCAACGATTAGAGATAGCTTTGCGCACAAAGATTATACAAGAGTTCTCTTTGGCTCATGGACCATTTTGGTTCTTTGATACAAGTCTTGCTGACGATGAGCACAAGTTTATTGAGAATATGAACTCCATAGATAGATAGAGAACTTCAACGTAGCAAGGAGGACTTTATCAAAGAGCATAGGCACAACTATGACAAGCCGATATTCCCTCCAGCATGGAAAACGCTTGAACTTGCATCTTTCGGCACGCTTTCAAAACTCTATTACAATTTCAGTGACAAGAAATTGAAGAAGCGTGTAGCTCGTCAATTCAATCTTCCACAGCATGAGGTGTTGGAAAGCTGGATGCATAGTGTAACTGTCCTGAGAAACTGTTGCGCTCACCACTCACGACTTTGGAATCGTTATCTTTCCAATGCTCCACAAATGAACGCTTCTTTACGTGGTGCGTGGGTGAACATTGATGGTGTTGATGCGAACAAAGTATATGCTATAGCTTGTTGTATTGCATATTGGCTTGATTCTATGGGGTATGGATTGGACTTCAAAAATGACCTTAAATCCTTACTCGTTTCTTATCCACAGGTAGACCCGGCAGCAATGGGATTCCCTGAAAATTGGTTATCGGAGCCTCTATGGAGATAACTTTATAGATAATAATTTCTTGAATTCTCGCTCTGTCATGTCCGGAAAGTTATAAAGATTACTAAACTCATTTATTTTAAGCTATCTTTGTTGTGCAGAAGTGACAACACCTATTTGCGACACCATCTGTATGGAATAGATGGATAACTTATTGGGCCATAGGCATACACAACTATAGAGCGGGAGTAAAACATTGATTCGATGAAGATAACATTTCTAGATGCGGCGACAGTCGGAGAGACATCTCTGTCGCCGATTGCTGCGTGCGGAGAGCTGACAGCATGGCCGACATCCAGTCCTGAAGAGGCTAAAGAGCGGGTAAAGGACTGCGAAGTACTGATAGTCAATAAAGTGAAAGTTACGGAAGACCTTCTGGGCGTCGCACCTGAAGTGAAGCTGGTATGCGAAGCGGGGACCGGAATCAACAACATTGACGTGAAAGCCTGCGAAAAACGCGGCATCATAGTCAGGAACGTGGCCGGTTACTCGACGGAGCCGGTCGTCCAGCAGACATTCATGCACATATTGTCGTTGCTTGGAAACGGCCCGTACTTCGATGACGCAGTCAAATCGGGAGGATATTCGTCAAGCGGCATGTTCACCAATGTCATCAAGCCGTTCGTGGAAGTGTACGGAAAACAAATCGGAATCATCGGCATGGGGACAATCGGAAGCCGTGTGGCTGAAGTGGCTGAGGCATTCGGCATGAAGGTCGTATATTACTCGACATCAGGGACCGGACACTGCACGAAATACCCGAGCATTCCACTAGAAGAACTGATGCGCTCATCAGACGTGATTTCCATCCATGCGCCATACAATGACCGCACGGCCGGACTGATAGGAGAAAAAGAGCTCCGGATGATGAAGCCGACAGCCATCATCGTCAACATGGGGCGCGGCGGAATCATCGAAGAAGCTGCATTGGCAAAAGTCATTGACGACGACGCCATCGGCGGAGCCGCACTGGATGTATTTGTCAATGAGCCTATTCCTTTCGACAATCCGATTCTCCACACACGACATCCCGAGAAGTTCCACTTCACCCCGCACATAGGATGGGCAAGTGTGGAAGCTAGGGACCGCCTGGTGGCAGCCATTGCGAACAACATCAAGAAAGGCTGGTAAGGGGTCAGGGGGAAAACCCTGTGTATTACGCATAGATTTTCTGTAGTCTAAAAAG
>OHSM01000049.1_pt1 | contig 67262 bp, 60 predicted proteins | sample 1578671 | NCBI WGS metagenome assembly OHSM01 (sample SAMEA3879591, study PRJEB24766) | human gut metagenome | biome: human-associated habitat; feature: feces | place: USA | collected 1985/1987 | reverse complement strand
GCAGATATAGTCCTTGAAGCTGTGTCCCTTTTTGCGGGTTTCCTTTATATCAAAGTGGAAAGAGGATTCCTCGCCCACACGGTAAAAGTCGTGGAAGATACGCAGCCTTTCATCGGTTTCCAGCTCCACGCACTTGCTGCCGAGCCTGCCGAAGTGAGCGATCAGGTCAGCGCCCACACGGGCAAAGTAATTCCGTGCGTCCTCAATATTTTTCTTGCACAATGGCATTAGCGCCCGTCGCTTTTTCTAAAAGGATTTTATTGTATTCCTCCCGATATTCATCAAGGCTGTCGCCCTTCATCGGGATAAGAATATTGTTTTCAAAGTCAAGCCGGTTTAAGCGGCGGTTGTTGATCGTAATTTTTGTCGTTGCGCCGGAGTCCAAAGAGTTGAGAAGCTCCGAATATTCAAGGAACATTGCTTCCTTGTCCTCACGGCTGGCAACCGCATAGTTAATATCGGAAAATTTATATGTCTTGGAAAACTTGTCCTTGCCGATCTGAAAAATGCCATCGTCATAAATAGCGGTAATGGGGATCACATCTTGAACGCCCTTCGGCACAACAAACTTTTCCTTTTCCTGCTTGCGAAGATTGGTAAGTGTTTTAATCATTCGATTTCATAGCCTCCTTTGCTTTTGCTTCAATACTCGGCTTAAACAGCTCGTAGTAGGTATTCGTTGAACGGAAAGTGAGCTTTTTCGGCATTAGAAATTCCGACTTGATCCACGCATAGATAAATTTTTCTGCGGTCATTCCGTTGTATTTGACAAAGCCAAGAGCCGCAAAGGGGGCGGCTCCCAAAATGCACATCCACGATACGGTTTCCGTGCCGACATAAGGTTTGAGCAGGAAATAGAGTCCCACTGCCACCACGCAGGCGCAGGCAGAAAAAATGAACTGTCGCATAGACAGTCCAAAGAACATTGCCTCCGTATAGTTGCGGATTTCTCGGTTGATCTTAACTTCCATTGAAGCTCCTTTCTCTGCGATAGCTTTCCTTTGCCTGACGGATTTCCTCGGCACAGACGCATTCATCCGCAAGGCAGTTCACCTTGCCTTTGCGTCTGCCGCCATAGTACAGACAATATCGACAATCGCAGTCCTCAAGGGTAAACCCCTTGAAGCGGTTATAGATTTTGGTGTTGTTTTTCATAGTGCGCTCCTTACAGTCCCATCATCTCTCGGATAATGCGGTCGCTCATCTTGACCGAGCCAACGAGAACGAGCATATTAAAGAGCAGTTCGCCTATATAACTCCACACCTGCGTGACCGCCGCCGCATCGGGATTGACCACGGGTGGTGAGGACGCAAAAAGCGAGAAGATAATGCAGGACAGCACGATCACTGCCCCCTCCAAGCAAACGGCGCAGTAGCTTTTGATGAAGGACTTGCCCACATTCTGACTCGGTTCACCGGCGAAGGTGGAAAGCGGAATGGCTGCAATGCCGAAGTTTTTGACGGGAACAGCGTAAAAAATCAAGATAATTTCTTCCTGCGGTTCACGAGGATGAGCAAAACCGATGCACATATTATCACTGCCGAAGCGGGTGATGGGATTTCGGTTGAGCTTGAAATTGAAAAGGGAAGGGTCGATATTGTCATCGGAGCGGAGGTCGATGAACCGATTTATTTCGGCAATGATGTGGATTCGGGGAAGTTTGAACTTCCGGTTTCGACCGCAGGACAATACAAAGTGACGGTCGAAGCGCGCGGCGCGGCGTGGAAAATTGCCGTGCAAAGGCTGCCGAATGCGGCAGAAGAATAACCTCCGGAATCCTCAGGGCTGTTGTTCACCGAGAAGCACTCCCAGCCGCTCGAATTCGTTGTTCTCAACATTGTAAACGCGGAGACGGCAATAAGATGTTTTGTGCGTATGCTTTCTGTTGTCCCACGGAATACCGTTCACGATGTGGTAAACAACGCTTATTACGCCGTTATGGGTCACAACGAGAATGTTTCCGTTGTGATTACGGTTTTTTTCGACAAAATCTTCGAACCATGCTTTGATCCTGTCAAAAAAAGCATGGGGACTTTCACCGTCGGGGTAAGGCTCGTCGAAACCGAGGGTGCTGAAAAAAACGCCCGGATATTCGCGCAGTGCATCGGTGTTCAGCATTCCGCTGAGCTTGCCGTTGTTGATTTCGCGCAGGCGCGGTTCGGGGTGCACGGGCAGCCCGAGTGCATCCCCTGCAATGCCGGCGGTCTGCATGGTGCGCGGAAGATCGCTGGCGATTATTTCGGTAATGTCGCAGGATTTTAGCTTTTCGGCCATTTTTTGTGCCTGCAATACTCCAGAGGGCAAAAGCTCGAGATCGCTCCACCCGCCGCGATAGCGTTCATCGTCCTTTCCGTGCCTTGCGAAAATAATTCTCATAAATTTCTCCGTGTTTTCAGCTTATTTCGGGGAGTTTGCTTACACGATCTCCCAAACGAATGCAACGGTATCGCGCACTTTGATGTCTTCGGGCTCGATGCAGTCCGGGACTGCTGCCGACCGCTTGAGAGAAGCGCGCTCAATTGCATAACCGGTGGGGGATATTAAATCGATTTCACTCCAATCGTAGTTGACGGTGAGCAGCCTGCCCAATTCAACACCGGAGGCACGGCAGAGGATCTGCGCCTTTTCGCGTGCGTTTTCTGCGGCGGCCTCAAGCAGAGCGCTTTTTACGGCAGAGCCATCGCGCACGGTGAAGCGAATCGAAAGCTCGGGTTCGGCCTTGCTTTCGGCAATTGCATTCAATGTTCTTTCAAGCATATCCCTGTCAAAATCGAACGACAGGCGAGTGTTGTACGAACAATTGTATCCGACAAAAACGCGTTGATAAGTTCCCTTGGAATTGCGAACGCTGTCATACTCGGATGAAACACCAAAGTTTATGGTTTTGAGCGCATCTTTTGAATGCCCGGCCGAAACGGCGGCGTTGCAAACGGCTTCGACCGCTGATGAAGCATCGGCCAGAGCTTCGGAATAGTTTTTGCTTTGACCCATGATATTCATTTCGATAACGATGAAATCGGGTTTTGCGGAGATATTGCCGACTCCGCGGACGGTAATGGTTCTTTCCATAAACTTTCCTTTTCCGTGACTGAAAATATCACAACAAACCATAAACTGAATTTACGACCCGAGCAGCCGTATTAAAGCTGCTGCACATATAAAAGCTTTCAAGCAGCACACCGCACCGCACAACGGCACTGCATCGGACGGATTCGTCCTGCTGAAAACCTTGCAACAGGCTTAAAAACAGCGTTTGTTTTATCGGTGTTCCATAGTTTACCACGAATGCGCAGATTTTTCAACGTGTTTTCATAGAATTGTCGAAATTTTATGCGCCGAAGTGCTTGACAACCGATTTTTGCGGATTTATAAGCCGAATGCTTCGCGGACAGCGAAAGCACTTCGGGCAAACCTGAACCGAAGAGCTTTCGGATTTTACATGCCTGCGGATGCAGTTTTTGCAAAATTCGGCATATGGGGAATAAAACAGAAATGGAAGAAAAGGCATCCTTTCGGAATAAAGCTCAAAACAAAGCACACCGCATTTGTGAGCATACGGTGCAGAACCGGCAAATTCAAAATAATTCCGTAAAAAACACAAAATAAATTTTCTCTTGCTTCGGAACCGACGTGACATGCGAAAAAACACGACACATATATTATTTTTTGCAGGAAAAACATATTGCCAACCGATTGGAACGGCGGTATAATAAGGGCGGCAGGGGAGTCGGGTCTGTGGTTGAAAGTCGATGCCAGTCGCAGGCGAAACGATCCACATAAGCGGGGCAAAGTTCCCGTGAGCATGGTGCGGCTTAGATGTAAGTCCTGTCGTGCGGCATTCCGAATCGAATGCGGTGCGAGAGTGGCAGTAGTGGGCGGCGTAAAGCTCAGTAGCGAACCCACCGACAGGCGAGTGTGGGGGCAAAAACCAGGTCAGCCGACTCCATGTGCCAAAATACAAAAAGGGGTATTATACCAAATGTTTGAAGACAAAGTACTGGTTTGCAAGGATTGCGGCCAAGAATTCACTTTCACCGCAGGTGAACAGGAATTCTATGCAGAAAAGGGTTTTGACAACGCACCCGCTCGCTGCAAAGCGTGCAGAAGGAACCGCAAGCCCGCAGCCCGCGGCGAGTCCGGCCGCGTAATGTACGACGCAATCTGCGCAGAATGCGGCAGACCCACCAAAGTTCCGTTCGAACCCAAGACCGACAAGCCCATCTATTGCAGCGACTGCTTCGCAAGGCGCAGGGGCTGAGGACAGCCGAAAAGCATCAACCTTTTTGAAAAGGGTGTTTGCAGGCTGCCGTTTCTCTGTTAATTAGTCCGATTCCGCCTGCTTTTCATGCAAATGGCGGCAGAACTTCATTATTAATAGATTTCTGAACAACATGACCGACGGATTGCGTCGCAGGAAAAGCTCCTGCGGCGCAGTTTTTTTGCCGAAAAGGGGTGTTGAAGCCTCTTTAAACAGGGCAGACCCGGAAAACCCCGCCTTATTACAACTCCGGGCTTGACTTTTTCTTCGGAGGGAGTATAATCACAGATAAAAGATGAATTATTGTTTCATTTCGATTTAGAAAGGGAAATCTCTCCCGATGTGTTGCCGAATTGGCTTTTGGCAGCCGTTTTTTTACGCTCGGGAAGAGATTGCAGCCATGTGCTGCAGCCATGTGATTGAAGTGAAACGGTTGCAGGAGGAACAGGAAATTGATATTCGGGAAACACATCAATCGCTACTACCTTAAAAATGCACCCGTGCTGATTTTGGGCGTACTTGCACTTATCCTGGTTGATTACTTCCAGCTCAGGATACCGGAGCTTTATCGTATGCTTATTAACGGCATGAACGGTGAGCTCATACTTGTGAACGGGGAATATGTGCCGTTTAACCTTGATTTTCTTCTGGATAATATTTGTCTTCCGATAATCACTATCATTGTTGTAATGGTCATCGGCAGATTCCTTTGGCGTGTCTGCTTCTACGGCTCGGCGATCCGCGTCGAAACGGATCTTCGCAACAAAATGTTCAATCACTGCAAGGATCTTTCTCAGCAGTATTATCAGGTGAACAAAGTCGGCAATCTCATGAGCCTTTTCACCAACGATCTTGACACGATTCAGGAATGTTTCGGCGACGGTATCCTGATGTTCCTTGATGCTGCATTCCTCGGCATTCTTGCACTCGTTAAAATGTGGCGCATGGACAAGCTTTTGACGGGACTTTCAATGATTCCCATGGTTCTGCTGCTTATAATCGGCACGATCGTCGGAAGAGCCATGATGCGCAAATGGGAGATCCGCCAGCAGGCCTTTTCGGATCTGTCGGATTTTGCACAGGAGAGTTTTTCGGGTTTTGCCGTTATAAAGGCATTTGTAAAGGAGCTTAAAGAGCTTGCCGCGTTCCGCAAACTGAATGTGTTAAACGAGAATGTCAACGTTGATTATACGAAAATTTCCGTAACGCTGAACATTCTTATCTCACTGCTTGTGGAATCCGTTATCTGCGTTATCTTGGGCTACGGCGGATACCTTGTTTACCAAAAGAAATTCGATGCCGGACAGCTTGTTGAATACATCGGATATTTCAGCTCCATAGTCTGGCCGATCATGGCGGTTTCGATGCTTATCGAAAAAACTTCGCGCGGCAAAGCCTCTCTCAACCGTGTAAGAGAGCTGCTCGATGCCGAAATAAACGTTAGTGATGCTCCGGGTGCGGTTGATATCGGTTCGGTGAAGGGCAAAATTGAAATGCGGAACCTGAATTTTCGCTATCCGGACGGTGAATTCGATGTGCTTCGGAATGTTTCGTTCACGATCGAACCCGGCGAAAACGTCGGCATAGTGGGAAAGACCGGTGCGGGAAAGACAACGCTGGTTGACCTTATCCTGCGCATATACAATGTTCCGGACGGAACGCTCTTTGTTGACGGACACGATGTAAACAGCGTTACGCTGCATTCCCTTCGCGAAAACTGTTCGTATGTTCCGCAGGACAATTTCCTTTTCTCGGACACGATCGCAAACAATATCGCCTTTGCATTCGATGAAACGGACAAAGCCGCCGTTAAACGGGCGGCGGAGCTTGCGGATGTTGACGATAACATTGTTGAGTTTAAAGACGGATACGACACCGTCCTCGGCGAACGCGGCGTGACTGTATCGGGCGGGCAGAAACAGCGAATTTCCATTGCGCGCGCACTGCTTAAGAATGCACCGATACTGATTCTTGACGATTCCGTGTCCGCTGTTGATACGAGCACCGAGCAGGTGATACTTAAAAACCTGCGTGAAACACGTGCGGGGAAAACGACAATACTTATTGCACACCGAATCTCAACGATTCAGGATATGGACAAGATTATCTTTATGGATGACGGGCGCATTGTCGCTGTCGGAAAGCACGATGAGCTGCTCGAACGCTGTGAAGAATACCGCAAAACCGTTGAGCTGCAAAAGCTTGAGGATGAGTTCGGAGGTAAGTGATTATGCATGAATACTATCCCCTGCTGCTTGCGGGCGGCATTATCGGACTGATTTCGGTTGTTCTTATAATTGCATATGCAACCGTAAAAGATAAAAAACAAACCATGGGGTTTGAACGTCATATGAATGACGGAGAGATTACCCGCCGCCTTATGGCATACGCAAAACCCTATGCGCTGAGATTTGTTTTCGTGGGCATCGTTATGCTGTTCACGATTGCATTCGACATTGTATCTCCGCTCATCATCGGCGGCATTGAGGATATGATCGTTACCGATTTCAAGCTGAACAAACTGTTCATAATGGTCGGAATGTATGCAGGAATACTGATTGTTTCCATGGTCGGCGCATATGTTCAGGCTATTGTGCTGCAAAAGACAGGTCAGCGAATCATCTCCCATCTGCGCGAGGATCTTTTTACCCATATCGAGAGCCTTTCGCACGAACAGATGAACGAGATTCCCATCGGAAAGCTTGTGACCCGCATCACAAACGACACGAACGCAATTTCACTGATGTTCACAACGCTGCTTGTGAATCTTGTGAAGAACTTTTTCGTGCTGACGGGCGTCCTTGTTGCAATGTTTTTCCTGAACTATGAATTGACACTGATGGTGCTGTGCATTGCGCCGTTCATAGTGCTTTTCACCGTTATCTTCCGCAAGTTCTCGCGCAGAGCATACCGAAAGATTAAAGACAGAACGACCGATATAAACACCTATCTTTCCGAAAATCTTTCCGGCATCAAAATCACGCAGATTTTCAACCGCGAGGAGGCGAAGGAACGTGAGTTCGACAAAAGGAGCAACCTTCTGGGCAGGGCGAAACAGGAGCAGATACTTGTGTTCGGCATATTCAGACCCCTTGTCTATATGCTTTACATAACAACCGTGATGTGCCTTTTCTACCTTGGCGGCAAGGGCTATCTTGACGGAACGACATTCCTCGGGCAGACGCTGACGGCAAGCACGATCGTTTCGTTCTATATGTACATTGCCACTTTCTTCAACCCCATTCAGAACCTTGCGGAGCAGTTCAACTGGCTTCAATCCGCATTTGCTTCCGCCGAAAAGGTGTTCACAATTATGGACATTAAACCGAAGCTTACGGATGCACCGGATGCGATTGAGCTTGACGAGGTTCGCGGCGAGATTGAATTCCGCGACGTTTGGTTCAGTTATGTACCCGGCGAATGGGTACTCAAGGGCGTTTCGTTCAAAGTCAATCCGAAGGACACGGTTGCGTTCGTCGGTTCGACCGGCTCGGGCAAAACAACGATTCTTTCGCTTATCTGCCGCAACTACGAGTTCCAGAAGGGCGAAATCCTGATTGACGGAATCGATATCCGAAAGATAAAGGCTGCATCGCTGCGCCGGCATTTCGGACAGATGCTTCAGGACGTTTTCCTTTTCTCGGGCACGATACGCAGCAATATTCTGCTGCGCGAAGAGGGAATTTCCGACGAGGAGGTCATGGAGGCCTGCCGTTACGTAAACGCGGATCACTTTATCAACAAGCTTGAACGCGGGCTGGATGAACCCGTGCGCGAACGCGGCAACAATTTCTCCGCCGGTCAGCGGCAGCTGCTCTCTTTCGCAAGGACGATAATCCACAAGCCCGCCGTCATGATCCTTGACGAGGCGACCGCGAATATAGACACCGAAACCGAACAGCTGATTCAGAATTCGCTTGAAAAAATGATGAACATCGGCACGATGCTTATCGTTGCGCACAGACTTTCCACGATTCAGCATGCGGATAATATCATTGTTCTTTCAAACGGAAAAATCGTTGAACAGGGCAATCATCATGAGCTGCTTCAGAAACACGGCAGATACTATCAGCTTTACACACTGCAATACCATCGCGAACAGATGAAAAGTGCGGGTGCGTGAGATGAACCCTGAAGCGCAGAAAGCAAAAATCAAACGGTGAAACCGTTGCTGCAATTCAAAACCCGGGCATAAGCGAGAATGCCCGGGTTTTTGCATATAAACATTGTGCTTCCGAAACTTCGGCGCAGGAAATAAATCCGAACATGAATCGACAACCCTGCTCAGGCAGTCCTTTCAAAAAGGTACACTTTCACGGAAAAGCATTCGTTCCCGGGCATTTTTCCGGAAACGATCCGAACAGCTTCGAAACCCATGTTTTCATACAAACATTTTGCGGGTTCATTGCCGACCAATGCCTCAATGCTGTGAATGCCGGGAAAATTCTTGAGAGCGTATTCTGCAAGCTGCCTGCCTATGCCGCGGCGAAACAGAGAAACATCAACGTACAGCCACGCAAGTTCATCTTCGGAACAGGCTGCAAAGCCGACAACGGAACCGTTTGCTTCTGCAACAAAAAGCCCGGGATATTCGAAAAGCCCTTCACGCTCCGCTGCAATCCTCAGAGGAAGAAATGCCTCCTCCAACCCTGCAAGCCGAAGCTCCGTGCGCCGTCCTGCATCGTGTATACGCTCAATTGCATCAAAATCGGATTCCCGATAATTGCGAATGTTAATTTTCATGTTTTGCTCCCTGATCATGTATCGCTGCTTCACCGCTGCTTTTTTCGGGGTTTTCTTCCGAGATAGCGGAAAACCGTTCGTTTATATTCAAGGTACGGTTCGCCGAAAGCTGCCGCCATGTATTTTTCTTCCTGCAAAATTTGCAGATGCAGCATGACAACGGCAAACACTGTGAAGAAAGCCGTAAACGGATTGCAATACATGAACAGCACTCCGAAATACATAAAATCAAACCCGAGAAATGCGGGGTTGCGGCTCAAGGCGTATACCCCGCCCGTAACGAGAGCCGTTTTGTCGCTTTCGGGAATGCCTGCGCGCCAACTGTCCTTCATGAAAAGCACAGCCGCAAGAAAGATGCCATCGCCCAAAAGCGCGAGAAGAAACCCGGTGAACCTTGCACTGTCGGGCAGACAGCTCAGCCCGAGCAGAACGGAGGCAAGCTGCACGGGAACAATGCCGAAGGTTGCGGCGGACATCAGAACTTCGACAGTGTGAAGGGCTTTTTCTTTTCGCCGCCCGATTTGATGCGTGCGTATGCCGTGCTTTTTCTGCACAAGCATTTTGGTGAAATAAATTCCGTAAAACAGCGCAAGAACTGCAAGCGTGAGCCACGGAAACGGAAGGTTGTTTTCAAAGGCGGATTTAATCATAAGACATCTCCTCGTCATACTTTGCTTTTTACATTATACCGCTCGGCGGAAGCGGCAGTCAATGCCGGTGCGGCGCAAATGAAAATCTTAAAACACTGCTAATCTATGTCATGTTTTTGCGAAAGTCGGCTATGGATATTCTAAATATCTGTTGCAAAGGCACGGAGGATATGATACAATAAAAATATACAGGCAACGGACTTTTTCGCATACGGCGGAGAAAAAACGAAAGTGAAGCGCATCACCGCAATTCAACGCGAAAAGCATTCGGATGCTTTATTCGGAGGGAGCGCATGGCAATTCGTTTGTTCGGAAAACACAGAAACAAAACCGAAAAGAAAGCAGAAATGAAATATAACGAAGGCATGACTTTTATCGCCAACGGGTATTGGGATGAAGCGTTTGCGCCGATTTGCGAAGCTGCCAAGCTCGGGCACCGCGGAGCGACCGGGCAGCTTGCAATGATGTATTTTTTCGGTAAAGGCTGTGAATGTAATAAAAACGAAGGAATGCGCCTTTTGAAACTTTCGGCAGAAATGGGAAACCCGTATTCCTGCTATGCTTTTGCGGCGTTGTTTGATAACGGGGCTGCGGGCATAACGGCGGAGGAAGCGGAGGCGATGTGCCGCATTGCCGCCGAAGCAGGCGTGGAAGAAGCGGAGGAAAGGCTGAAGCGCGGGTTCGGAAACCAAAGACAGATTGAAAAGGATTAACCGATGGTTTTTCAGCCCCGAGTTTTGCGGCCTGCTGTGCAAAACCATCAGAAAACGCGGGAGAAGCAGGAAAGAAATATAAACAGGAAATATAAATATGAAATTCAGGATAATTGAGGAAGCGTGGGGGATCAACCGAAAAACGGGGGAACGGAAAGTCCGCAGAACGGCGGAGCGGATCTTTACCCCGGAGGCGGGGCAGATAATCGAATTTCCGCTCGGCAGGCGGAGGTTCGGCATTGTTTCGGCCGATGAGGAGCGCGTTGTGCTTCGGGTGCAATGTGAAAATTCGGACGATGAAAAAGAGTTTATTATTGAATGCGGTACCGGCGGATTCTACAACCCGCGTTCATGTGACGGAGGTTATCGGTATCTGTTCGAGTTCGACACGAATGAACCGCACGGCAAACCGTCCACGGGGCGATGCAGGGGAAAGGAATGCAGGTATTCAATTGCAATCAAGGTCGAAAAGGCTGCGGGGGAGCATGATTACACGCAAAGCAAGTTCTTCGGCTCGCCGACAGTGCCGAACGAATGGGTCGAAAGATTCTATGACGACATAATTTTCCTTGCGCAGATAAGGCTTTCCGATATTGCCGAATATGACCCGGACAACATACTTCCGCACAGCGGCTATCTGTATTTCTTCCTTGATGCGGAGATGTATCCGTCAGATCAGCTCTATGTTTGGGTCGAATATTACGACGGAGAGCCGGATACGATTATTGATGATTTTAACGAGCTTTCACCGCTTCCGTGCGGACTTAACGAGGATTGGCTGATTTCGTTCGGTGCTGCGCCGCCCGATGCGGATGGGACAAAACTTCTGGGGCTGCCGTCCGGTGCGGCGGGAGAGGATGCAAGCCTTCCGAAGCTCCTGCTGCAATACGACCCGCTTGATTTTGAAGGAGTTCCCTATCTTGAGAACGTTGACGGGTATGCGTATGTGCTGTTCGGCAGGGATGAAAAGGATTTTGACGGGGCTGTCTATAAGGTTGACAGAACATAACCGACCGAACAAAAATGCCGAAACGGCGGGAACTTCGATAAGAAAAAATACGTAAAGTTATAAAAAACTGCTGCTAAGGAGAGGGCGGATAAATGGCATACAGTGAAAAATCCGCGGCGCGTTTGGCTGCGCTGCACGGAGAAATTGAAGCGCGGAAGGAACATGAATTCGCTGCGCCGACATACAGGGATGCGGAGGCACTTGCCGAAATAAGGCAGACGGTGTTCAATCAGCTTGAATCGGAGCATGAACACGACAGGGACACTGTCGAGGACAGCATCGCGGTGCTGCGTTATCTTGCCGAGAACTATGAAAACATGGGTCGAACGGCCTGCGCGCTGCCTTTGCGGAAAAAGGTGCTTGAGCTTGATGCCGAACTTGCGGCACGGTTCAAAAACAGGGAAGGAATCGAATCGGATTATTATTGCGCATTAAAGGCGCGCAATCGCTACGGAAGGGACGAATGCGCCGACCTGCGGGAGATTGCGGCAGGGCTTCTGCCTTTGGACAAACAAATTCAAATCGAAAAAAATGTTTTTGAAAACTATCCGATGCTTGTGCGCGACAGAGTTGAACTTTCGGAAGAGTATCTTGCGGTTATCGATGAGGTTGAGCGGCTGCTCGAGGAAGAATGCGGAGAAAATGCGCATCCGCTTGAAACAGCGCAGGCAAAAGCGAGGCTTTTGAGTGAGCGCGGAATCCTTTGGCGGTCCGAAATGCAGTTGAATCCGGGAGTTCTGTTCGATTGAAAAGCAGAGAACCAATCCGGAAATGAACAAATGCCGAAAAGTCGGCAAAAACAAAACGAAAGAAGAAACCATAAAACAACAGAGCAAAGGGGTGCTGCCGTGAACATAAGCTATAACAAACTTTGGAAACTGCTTGTGGACAAAAAAATGAGCAAGGCGGATCTGCGTCGGGCAACGAAGCTTGCGCCGAACACAATGACAAACCTCCGTCGGGATAAATATGTTTCGCTGGAGGTGCTTGTTCGCATATGCGAAGTGCTCGATTGCGATATCGGCGATATTGTCGGCGTTTGCAGGGATGATGCAGCGGGGAATTTGCAGAAAAATCCGACAGAATAAATGAAGCCGAATGAACAGGGCTTGACTTCCGAAAAAAATCAAATGTCGCCGTCGGAGCGACCTGCACGGACACGGGATATGGCATAATATGCTTGTCAGAGGACGGCAGGGAAAAGATTTGAAAGAAAGGAAGCTTTCGCGGCACGCGAAAACCATGGTCCCGAAAATGAAAACGAATCCGAACAAAAAACAGAAAAGAAAACGCAGAAACAAAAAATTGCGAAAACTTCTCAAAGCGGCGGGAATGGGCAAACACGGTGCATTGTACGACGTCGGCATACTGTTCCAAACGGGCAGAAAAATCTGCGGTGAACCGAACCTTGCGGCAGCGGCGGAGCTGATGAAAGATGCCGCCGCAGCGGGGGATAAACGCGCCGAAGAGTGGCTGAGGGATTATTATTTCGATGACGATGCCGCCGTTCAGGCGGAAGCATAGGAGGCGGGATATGCGCAGCGGAATCGCAACGAAACTTCATATAAAATGTCCCTATTGCGGAGGAACCGTCGAAACCGTCGGCGGAGAGGACGGTGATCCGTTCAACATCGGACGGAAAGCACGACTTGTTTGCAGCAGGTGCGGAAGGAGCGTTCCGAATACCGAACCCGATTGCTTTGAGGACGGAGACAATGCAGACGAAAACGGCGCATACGGGTTTGATATTCGTCCGCCGCATACCGGGTGCCTTCCGGAACGCAGGAGAGGGAACAGGTTCGGAGGCGGAGCGGATTTAAAAAGCAGAACGGAGGGCGAAAATGAAAGCTGAAACTGTTTTGAAGCTCAACGGAGGAGATATTGCGGCGGCAGAGGAACGTTGTGCGGAATGGATTAAAGCATACAGTGCCGTTGCGGAGGAACATCCCTCCGCAGAGGAGAAAGCCGCGAAGCTGATTGCGCGGGCAAAGAACGCTCTCGATGTGATAAAAACACGCGCGGAGGTAGGCGCGGAACCGCTTTACTGCAAGGACGAGGCCTATATGGAACAGGTGCTCGCCGCGGAAGAGCAGCGGGAAGCGGAGCTGGACGGGGAATTTCCGCTCGGCAGCGAATTCGATGCTTCGTTTGCAAACCCGTATTTCACTACAGAAAATCTTGCAAGGATTCAACTCGGGTATTTTAATGAAGTCCGAACGGGTGTTTATTACGAACATGCGGAGGACGTTCTTATTCGGCAGGGCATACTGCATGAACTTAACGGCAGATGGAAAGAGGCGGAACGCTGTTATAACGGCGTTTCGTTGAGCGGGTCCGTGCTTGAACGGGAATATTACTGTCGCAAAAAAGCGGAATCCGAAGGGCAAAGGCTTTATGAAAAAGGGCTTGAACTTATCAAAAATCTCAATTGGAGCGCGGCGTGGTATCCGCTTTTTGCCGCAGCGGAGCTCGGGCATTCGGAAGCTATGGCGGAGCTTGGGCATATGACGGTTTACGGCCTCGGCTGCGGTGCGAGTGCGGATGAAGGGTTGGAATATCTGCGCCGTGCGGCTGAAGCAGGCAGCGACTATGCATGTCGGTTGATTTGGGAACTGCACGACGACGGCGCGGGCATTGTAAGCGGTGCGGAAGCCGAAAGGGTGTGCGAAGCAGCGGCCGAAAGAGGTTATGAGCGCGCAAAAATTCGTCTTGAGGAAGGGTTTGACACAAGAGCCTATATCGATATTTTGCAGGAAGACGTTGATGCGGGCAATGTTGATGCGTTGTGGCTCATGGCAAATGAGCTGTTGGAAAACGGTGAAGAGGATCGCGCGGTTGAATATATGGAACGCGCTTTTCAGGCGGGGCAGATTGATGCCTTGATGATGTACGGAAACATATACGCAAACCGAAACGACGAGTTGTTTGACAGGGCAGCGGCGGCGGAATGCTATAAAAAGGCCGCCGAACAGGGCTGCGCGGAAGCCTGCAAGGCATTGGGCGACCTTGCGCTTGAAGAGGATGACGAACCGTTTTGGATGATTGAGCGGGTGCCTGAAAACGGCTCAAAAGAATTGCAGCTGCGGCATAGGGCACAGTTTGCGGGGTATCTCAGGGCGGCGGAACTCGGACTGATTTCGGCGGCGACGGCGGTTTCATCCGCATATCACGAGGGTCGGCCCGTTGAACGGAATGATGAAAAGGCGTTCCTTTGGGCTTCCCGTGCGGCGGATGAAAATGATCCGACGGCATTATACATGATGGGTTTTTTCAACGAAAACGGTTTGGGCTGTGAAAAAGACATTGCGGCGGCGCTGATGTTCTATACGGCAGCGGCGGACAAGGGTGTTGTTCAGGCGATGCTCAGGCTTGCGGACATATATAAAAACGGCATTGAAACCGAAGATGCCGACGGAAACAGGAGGATTCTTGTTGAGCCGAATGAAGAACGGGCGGCAAGGTATCTTTTCACGGCGGGAGTCGGCAGGGACTGAAAATGTTTTGTGATGCGCAAAAACGGTGCAAACGTGCGGAGCATTGATTCCCTTGCGCGAAGAAAAACGGAGACGGAGACAAAAGTGAAGATGTCAAATAAACGATGCTGCCCGAAATGCGGAAGCGAAAACATTGACTGCATGGACGGCGCGGGAATGATTACGGAGCACGGCGGCGGCATAATGCTCGATATTTCGCCGGAAATGTGGATTTGCGGCGACTGCGGAGAGGTTTTTCGCGTTGAGCTTTTTGAAGATTCGGAACAAGCCGCAAATGCGGAATGAACAGGTCGGCGAAAAACGGCATTCCCTTTTGAACATTCTTTATGAACAGCAAGGAGAGAACGGAATGAAACTTAGGATTATCGATGAGTTTTGGGCTGTGGGCAAAAAAACGCGGCGCGTGGGAAAAATGCTCAAGCCGCTCTGTGCAGGGCGCATTGAGGGGCAGCACGGATGTTTTTGGATGCTGTCCGACGTTCGGAAGGATTCGGCGCATGTTGCATACCACAGAGCCGACGGAACGCTTATCCGGGAATGGGATCTGAAAAAGGGCGAAAAAGTTCTGTATCGGCCGCGTTCGTTTGACGGCGGGCATCAGTACACGCTGAAGATCGTGCGTTTTTTTCTGATGCAGCGCATAACGAAAACAATATAACTTACGGAGGAATGCGAAGTGAGGGTCTATTACAAACAAAAATTCAGTGATTTCGTGCCGCCGGACATGGGGTGCGAACAGCCGCGGACGGAGGCGGAGGAAATCGCTTTTTCTGTCACGCGGGATATTCTGCGGGATATTCTTTATTTTGATACGCGGTTTGAACCGAAGAATCACTGCGAAAGGTACACACGAGAGCTTGAAAGTGCGGCGGAAGCGGGCTGCGGCTATGCGTGGCTGCTGCTCGGCTGGTTCTTTTCCGAACAACCGTCGGCCTTTCGCTGTTCAACCGAAGTGCCGACTGTTGAGGAGTGCTTCAAAAAGGCGGAACTGTATTATAAAAAAGCTGTCGAAGCGGGCGAAAATGCCGCACGGACGCTTTTGGGCAAACTTTACATTTTCGGCTGCGGCGGTGCGAGGGTGTATTCCGAAAATCGCGTTGAAGAAGCGTTGGAACAGCTCGAACTTGCGGCGGAGGGCGGCGATGCTTCCGCGGCGGAGCTGTTGGCGGCGGTGTACGGAAACGATGTTTACGATGAATCGCCTTTCGATGTGCAATGGATGCTTGAAATGGGCGTGCTGAAACCGGAATACGTTACAGAGGGTGAGGACGGCAAACTGTACGTTGCGCCGGAAGGCCTCGGGCTTGTCAACCTTGAGTCTGTCGAAAACGAAGACCTTGCGCTGTACTGGCAAAAAAGAGCGGAAGCTCTCGGCAGGGCAAGCACGGAAAGCTGAAAGCCGCGCCCGACAGACTTTTACGGGCTTGTAGATTTATTGATTTGATTATTATTTAACTTATCTGTAAGGAGGGGTTAATACTGTGACAAAAGCTATCGGAATCAAAGTTAAAAAAGCGGAGGGCGAACACGACCTCGGTGCGAGCAAATTTTTCGGCACACCGACGCTGCCTTCCGGTATGGCGGAGGCTTTCAAGGATACGGAAATTTTCTTCTGCCAGATACGCTGCCGCGACATTGCGGAAGCGGGACTTATCGCAGAGAACGACGAGCGTATTCCGCGCAGCGGGTATCTTTACGTTTTTCTTGACACGGCGGAATATCCGTACAGGGCGCGTGTGCTGCATTGCGTGGAGGAGCCTGCAATTGCAATGGATGATTTTAATGCGGAAGTTGCGGGTGCGGAACACCTGACGGATGACTGGCTGATGGAATTCAGCCCTGCGGAGGAGACGGCGGAAGGCATTCGCCTTTTGGGTCTGCCCACGGATTGGCCGTATGCGGAGGAACCGCCGCGTGTGTTCATGCAGTTTGATCCGCTTGCATCCGAAATGGGCTTCCGCGACAGCATCGACGGATATTGCCTGCTGCTTTTCGGCAGGGATGATTACGATGTTCGAAACATTAGCTATACGGAAGAAAGAAGCTGAATCATGGCAAAAAAAGAGACAACGGCGGCGGCCGCGCTTGAGATCATTGTTTCACGGTACGGCATTGACACGTTTCGCGACAGACGGCGTGCATTTGCATTGTTGACCGACCTTGCGCCCGGTGACGCGAACACTAAGGACAGACGGCGCATCAAACAGGCACTGGACAGCGGTGCGGCGGAGATTTTGCTTAAGGCCGCCGAGAGCGGTACGGGCGGGGAACTGCATATCAACGAATCCGTTTCACGGCTTATGGAGCATACGGATATGGCGGAAGAATTCGCAAAGCAAACCATTCAAATGCTTGCGAATGCTTTCGGCGTTTCGGCGGAGGACGTTTTGGATGACGACGGAGACGATGACGGAATCAGCATTATCGGTGCTTTGCGCAGCGGCAGCCGAAAAGCGGAAACCTCCCGCAGGCATTCCGAAGGCGCAAACATCGGGAAAATCATCGGCATTATCGCAATTGCACTTGCAGCGGCGGGAATTGTCGGCGGGTTCATTGCGGGGCTTTTGCTGCTTGCCCCGGTTCCGAAACAGTGGCTGATCGCGGCGGGCTGCGGCATTGCATTGACGGCGGGCATCGTCGGGCTTTCGTTCGCGGTTGAGAATTGGACATACAACGAAAAATGTCAAACAATAACTTTTGCGATCCCCGTGCTGGTTGCGGGCAACATTGTTCTTCGTGCCGTATTCGGAGAAAACTATGCGCTGATTTCAAGGATTCTTTTCGGTTTTCTTGCTGCGGGAAGCATTGCAAACATTGTTCTGACGCGCACGGAAAGCGAAGAGGGCTACACTCTTCCGAACGTGATTTTTGCGGCGGTGAGCGCACTGCTCGTGCTGACGTGGCCGGGGGACTGGCACTGGCTGTCAAACTGGAAAGTTTGGCAATGGGTCATCGGCATCGGCGGCGGACTTGTGCTGAGCGCATTTGTTGCTTTTTTGGCGTTTGTGCTTGATGATACGGGGCCGGAAGCAAAGCATACGCTGACGGTTTCGATTTTGATTTTCACGATCGTGAATTTGATACTTGTTGTTGTTATCGGCAAGGAAAAATACGATATCATCGCAAAGTGCATATTCGCATTCCTTGCGGTGGGTTCACTTATTACAACATTCATAGCGTTTAACGATATGTCACCGATACTCGGTTGGCTTAACCTTGTGCTGACGGTGCTGAACGGGGGAGCGTTTCTGTTCCTCATCCTCGGTTCATACGAAGTGCTGATGAACTTTATAAATCCCGTGCTTGAGTTTTTCAAAAAAGGGAAACAGACGGCATAAACCCGGTTCCCGGCGGACGGGCAGAGCCGCTGCAGATAAACGAAAAAAATAAGGAGAAATACTGATGGCAGAATATAAAAAAGGGCAAAGGATACCGCTTGCGAACGGGTCAAACGCCGAAATTATCGGCAAGCTCGGTGAAGGCGGGCAGGGTACGGTTTACCGCGTCAAACTCGGAGGGAAGGAATATGCGCTCAAATGGTACCACGACGGCGCAATTCAAAACCCGAAGAAATTTTATCAGAATCTTGAAAGCAATATCGCAAAGGGTGCGCCGACGAAAGCGTTCCTTTGGCCGCTGTACATAACAAAGCCTTTTGAAGACAGCTTTGGCTATATAATGGATTTAAGACCGGGCAATTACCGCGAGTTTTCGGAATTTCTGCTTGCAAAGGTGCATTTTGAATCGCTGTCCGCAGCGGTAAATGCAGCGTTGAACATTACAAACGGTTTCCGCGAACTGCACCGAAACGGCTTTTCGTATCAGGATTTGAACGACGGCAATTTCTTCATTGACCCGTCCGACGGGGATGTGCTTATCTGCGATAACGATAACGTTGCACCCTACGGTGAAAGCCTCGGCATTGCAGGCAAAGCGCGTTATATGGCTCCGGAGGTCGTTCGCAACATGACCCGCCCAAACGTAATGACGGACAGATTCTCACTTGCGGTGGTGCTTTTCCGCCTGCTTTTTCTCGATCATCCGCTGGAAGGCAAAAGGGTCGTTTCCGCACCCTGCCTCACGGAGGAGCTTGAACTTAAGTTTTACGGACAGGAACCGATTTTTATTTACGATCCGACGGATGACTGCAACCGCCCCGTGCGCGGAGTGCATTCAAATGCAATACGCTTCTGGACAATGTATCCGGAATTCATTCGCCGCAAATTCGTTGAATCGTTCACAAAGGAGACAATGGCGGGCAAAACTCCGCGCATGACGGACAACGACTGGCAGCTTGCGTTCACAAGGCTGCGCGGAACCGTCATCACCTGCCCCTGCGGCGGGCAGACTTTCATCAATGTTGCCGGTGACGCAAACTGCATTAACTGCGGCCAGCGCATACCGAAACCCCGTGTTTTGAACTGCCATAACCGCAAATACGGCGTTGCGCTCTTCCCCGGAATGAAGATTTACCGCTGTCATATCGATAAGAGCAGTGATGATTTTTCGGAGGTCGTGGGTGAGGTCGCACGGAACCCGAACAATCCCGCAATGTGGGGGTTGCGCAACCTCGGCGATATTGCTTGGAATGTTGAAACGGCGGACGGCGCATTCAAAACGATCGAAAAGGGGCAGATAGCTCCCATTGCGGCGATAAAAACGATCCACTTCCCGAACGGAACGGCGGTTGTTGAAGGCTGAGTGCCGGCGGCTGAACAAAACGGGAATAATACGGTTGAAACGTAAATATTACATAAGCTTAATCGGAGGAAATAAACATGAATAACATATACGAAAATGCAGTTGAAGTTGCACGCAGAACGATGACGCTGTTCTTTGTTGTTGACACATCGGGCAGCATGGGCGGAAGCAAAATCGGAACTTTGAACTCCGCAATTGAGGAAGTCATTCCCGAAATCCGCAAAATATCGGGAGAAAATGCCGATGCCGCAATTAAAATTGCCGTGCTGGATTTTTCAAGCGGTGCGCACTGGATAACCCCCGCCCCCATCGATGCGGAAAGCTTTTGCTGGAACTACCTCGATGCGGACGGGCTTACCGATTTCGGCGAAATGTGCAAAATGCTGAACGAAAAGCTGTCCCGCAATGCTTTTATGCGCGATGTTGCGGGCTCGTTTGCGCCTGCAATCTTCCTGCTTTCGGACGGCGAACCGACTGACGAATACAAAAAAGAGCTCGGAAGGCTCAAGGAAAACAATTGGTTCAAAAAGGCTATCAAGGTTGCTGTTGCAATCGGCGAGGACGCAAACCGCGACGTGCTTGCGGAGTTTACGGGCAGCAAGGAAGCCGTTGTTGCGGTTCACACACCTGAGGCACTCGTGAAAATGATTCGTTTCGTTTCCGTAACCGCTTCGCAGATAGGTTCGCAGTCCAGCGGTGTCGGCAAGGGCGGGGTTGACAGGGCGGTCAGCAAACAGAGCGAGGTTCTCGACAAGGTCAAATCCGCCGTTGAAAATGATACAACGGGTGCGGTGGAAATGGAAAACACCTCCGTCTCGTCCACGGATCAGGAAAGCTGGGCATGGTAAAGGCAGATGTATCAAAGCTTTCATTTCACAAGCATCGGTGCTTCCCATATTAAAAAGGGGACGGTGTGCCAAGATTTTTCCGCGAGCGTCGAAACGGAAAAATACAAGCTCGCGGTCGTTTCCGACGGGCACGGCGGAGCGGATTATTTCAGATCGGACAGGGGCAGCAGGTTTGCGGCGGAAGCGTTCTGCGCATGTGTGAGAGAAGCATTTTACGGTGCGGAGAGTGGTGAAGCAAAAAATCAGAACGCCGAACAGGACGTATACGGCGGGAGCGAAGCGGAAAGCGGCGAAAATGCGTATGCGGCGGAAAACGATGAAGCCTCAGCCCAAAATCAGCCTTTTCTGCAAAACAGAGCGAAAAATTTTGCGGATGCGCTCAATGCCTGCAAAACAGAAAAACAAACAGAGGAGCAGATGCTCTGGTTCATTCGCAGCGTTATTGCGCGCTGGAATGCGCTTGCGGAGGAGGATGCCGCCGCCGAACCTTTCCGCCGAGAGGAACTTGCGGCTGTTTCGGACAAGGCAAGAGCATATTACGAAAAGGGAGAAAAGATTCAGTCCGCTTACGGCGCAACGCTTATAGGTGTTGTTGCTGCGGAGGATTTCTGGTTCGGAGTGCAGATCGGGGACGGCAAATGCGTTGCTTTCGGCAGGGACGGCGAGGAGTGTGAACCAATACCGTGGGATGACAAATGCTTTTTAAATATCACAACTTCGATTTGCGACTTCAATGCCGGCAGCGAATTTCGTTATTATTTCGGCAGGGAGATGCCGGCGGCAGTGTTCGCGGGGAGCGACGGCATTGACGACAGCTTTAAAAACGAAAGGCATCTGCACAATTTTTATCGAGTCGTGCTCACAAGCTTTGCGGCAAAATCCGCAAGCTTTGCCGCGCGGGAGCTTGAACAGTATCTTCCGAACCTTTCGGCGCGGGGAAGTGCGGATGATATGTCCGTCGGCTGCGTGCTTGATGTTGAATACATAAAAGCGAACGCACAGCTTTTTGAAAAAAGAAAGGAACCGTATCTGAAGCTTTTTCGCATCGGCAATCTTGGGGCGGCCGATGCTTCGGATGACTACGTGCAGAAGAAGGAAATCGAAGCGGAGGAGGGCGTATTTTCTTTCTCGACCCTCGGCTGCGGCGGCTTCGGAAAGGGTTCCGATGTGTTTGAAATTCTTGCCGTCGGCGAGAATTCGGCACGTCTCAGAATTGATAAAACGGAATATAATGTGTCACCTTCCGAACGGATTGTGATTGAAAAACAGAAACAGAACGGCGATGTGTGCGAATATGACACGTTGATTATTCAATGTATTTTGAAATGACGGGGTGCGCAATGGATATAACTGAAAAAGAGATGAATCGCAACGCGGTCAAAAATGCGGTCAAAACGGATATTACGGACGAGGAAAGGCTTGCGGACTTGTTCGGTGACTGCATTACGGACAGTGAAAAGCTTAAAAAAGTGCGTGATGTGCTTTGGCAGATTAACCACAGCGGCTACTGCGACAGCATGGCGTGGGAACTTTCAACGGACAGCCCGAGTGCTCAGGCGCGTTATTGGCAAATGAATGCGGAAAGGCGGGATGTGCTTGAACGCGAATTCGATCGCCTTACGCAAATTGTAGAGACATATATCGGCGAAAAGGATGAAGACAATCTGCCGCACGGCCGCGGAACAAAATACTTTCAGAACGGAGGACGTTACGAAGGCGAATGGCGGCACGGCGTTCGCTGCGGGGTCGGAACGCTGTATCGCGCAAACGGCGAAATGGTTTACAGCGGCGAGTGGCAGAACGACAGATATTGGGGAAAGGGTGTTCTCGTTGATTATCGCGGCATACGCGAGGAGGGGACATTTGCGTTCGGAAACCTTGATTCGAACTGCGATGCCGTTGTGCTGTTTCCGGACGGACGGAGGCTTGAACGCGTTTTCGAAGCGAAAAAGAATTGCCGCCGGCAGGGCAGCTGGCTGTGCCGTTATCCAAACGGGGACACACTGCTCTGCGACTGGTACGGCCTGCATTATCCCGAAGGCAGGGGCGTTTACACCTTTGCTGAAGGCGGAACGCTTGAAGGATACTGGGAAAAAGGCCGCAAAAACGGCGTTTTTGAATATACTGCGCCGGACCGAACGAAGGCGAAACGCTGCTATCGGGACGACAAGGAATCGAGCTTTTCATAAAAGTGAAAAGAAACGGGGAAAGAGAATTGAAACGCGGGCTTAATATTAATGCTGAAGAGAGGAGTTATATTATAACTGCTGTCGTTGTTGCCTGCGCAATAGCGGCGCGGGTAATCTCAAAGGCGGGTATTGCTGCGGATACAATGGGCTTGATACGCTCCGTGCTTTATATCGGGCTTTATTTTGTTTGGGGAATTTCAATCAAAAAGCGTGTGATGCAGGCACAGGTTCAACGGTACCTGACGGCTATTGTCGGAATGATGATATTTTGGTTCATTGTGCGCACAATGAAATATTTTTTTTTCACGGACATTGATGCAAAGAGACATCTGTGGTATCTTTACTATTTTCCGATGCTGTTCATTCCGCTGCTGTCCTTCTTTGTTGCATTATCGCTCGGAAAAACAGAGAAGTACAGGCTTCCCCGAAGGGCATTGCTGCTTTGCATTCCCACGGTGTGCCTGCTGCTGTTTGTGCTCACAAACGATTTTCACGAGTGGATCTTTCGTTTTCCCGAAGGGCAGCCGCGTTCGGATGCAAACGGAGTGTATTCGATCGGGTTTCTGTTTGTTGCCGGCTGGGAAATTATCTGCGCGGTTGCGGCACTGGTGCTGCTGCTTGCAAAAAGCAGGTTTTCGTCGAAAAGAAAATACCTGCCTGCAATAATACTGACGTGTTCGGTTGTGTATGCGGCAGTGTATGCAAACGGTACACGCTGGATGCAGGTCGTCGGAGGCGATCTGACGGCGGTACAATGCCTTTTTGTGGCGACATTGCTTGAAACATGTATCGCCTGCGGGTTGATCCCGACAAATACAGGTTACGGTGCGCTGTTTTCGGCAGCGACCATGCGTGTTCAGATTGCGGATGAAAAATACAATGTTTGCTATGCTTCCGCAAATGCGCCCGAGCTGCCTGCCGAACTGATGCGGCTTGCAGAGGTGGGCGATGTTGACACCGGAGACGGCTTTTTGCTGCGGAGCAGCAGAATTCCGGGCGGACATGTGCTTTGGATGGAAGATATATCCGCAATTAATGAGTTGTTGGAAGAACTTGAATCGAACCGTGCCGAGATTGCGGAGAGTAACAATCTTGAACGTGAAAATTATAATACAAAATTAAGAATCAATGCACTGCGCGAAAAAAACAGACTGTACGACCTGCTTCAGGAACAAACGGCGCGCGGCATAGATTTGCTGGATGATATTTTCGGGCAATACGAAGATTCCGCGGAACCGAAGGAACGGCGTAAGCTGCTTGCAAAGGCAGCGGTCGTCGGTGCATATATAAAAAGACGCGGCAACCTGATGTTCATCGGAGAGAAAAGCAGCGTGACCGATACTGCCGAACTCGGGCTTTGCCTTAACGAATCGTTTGCGAATATTGAACTTTTCGGTGCAGAATGCGCACTGTCCGTACCCGTGCGTGTGCGGATACGAACGGAAGACGCAATTAGCACCTATGATTTTTTTGAAGAAATAATCGAAGCTGCAATGGATGACCTGCGTTCGGTTTGGCTGAAAGCACACATTGTTGAAGAGAGGGTAGTGTTCTGCATCGAGGTTGAAACCTCTGCCGACCTGAGCGGGAATACCAAAGTTTACAGCGGTGGAAAAACGGAAGAAGACGTTTGGCGGTTCACATTTGCAGTGAGAAAGGAGGGAGCAAAAGAATGAAGATCTTCTGTTCGATTTCGACAGCCGGGCGTTCGCTGCTGCCTGCCGCATTGTTCGGAGCGGTGCTTATTTCACTTGCTGCCGCCGTTCTCGTCTTTCAAATGCGAAGGGAAAAATGGCTGCAAGCGTTGAACACGACCGCCTTTTTGCTTCTGTTCGTGTTGCTGAACGTGGTTTTTTCGAAAATCGACAGGCAGGGTGATACGCAGGGTTCGATTGATTTGCTGACAGGATTGCTGTGGATAATCATTTGCACCGCTGCGGTTACGGGAATGCTTGAGATACTGCTGCTCCGCAAACAAACGGGAAAAACTATCGGAAGGAATTCCGTGAAGCAGGCGATAGATTCGCTGCCGTCCGCAATTTGCTGGTTTACGGAGGAAGGCACGGTAAAGCTTTGCAATCTGCAAATGTACAGGCTTTTTCGCATGCTTGCGGGCAGAGATCTTCAGATGTATGCGGAGATTTGCACAGCTTTGGAGGACTGCCCGGAAGGGAATACGAACAGCAGACAAATCGGGGTGATACGCCTTTCCGGGGAAAGACAGACTTATCTGTTTCCCGACGGGAGTGTGTGGAAGTATTCACGAAAGGAAATTGCCGCAAGCGACGGAAGACGCTATATTGAGGCAATGTTTTCAAACGTTACGGGTTTGTATGAGAAGAATCTTGAGCTTCGGCGGCAAACGGAGCAGCTGAAGCTTATTTCGCGCGAATTGAAAAAACTTTCGGAGCATGTGCTTGAATTGACAAGGGAGAGCGAGATACTTGCGGCAAAAACCCGCCTGCACGACAGAATAGGCGCGGGCTTGATTGCGATTCGGCAGACTCTTTTGGGAACGCGGACAGCGGAGGAGGGCGCAAAAGCACTGCAAGCGTTCCGCAATGCCGTGCGCATGATAAAATCCGATAATGAATCCGTTTCCGAAAAAGGAGAACTCGCGGAGCTCATGCAGGATGCAGAGGCGATAGGCATGCGCATTGAGCTTTCCGGTGAACTGCCGGAAGATACGGATTTGCGGAAAGTTTTCCTTATTGCAATACGTGAATGCCTCACAAACGGTGTTCGCCATGCGGATGCAACGCTCATACATGCGGAAATTGTGCGGAAGAACAAAAGTGTATTGTTATATATAACGAACAACGGAAAGCCCCCGGAAGGCGTTGTTGTGCCGAAAGGCGGGCTGTTGAACCTTTTGCGTTATGTTGCGGATTGCGGAGGAAAAATGAAAATCGAATCGCTGCCGCAGTATGTGCTGTCGATTGAACTGCCGTCGAAAAACGGGGAAATTGAGAAGGAATGACAGAAAAAAGATAAAAACGGTGAAAACAGGGGCTCGAAAAATGAAAAAAATACTGATAGTCGAGGATCAAAGAATGCCGCGGGAGAATATGGAGCGCATGATCGCGGAAAGCGGACGATATGAATCTGCGGGCAGCATCAGCGACGCCGGACTTGCGCTTGCGCGCTGCTGCCGCATTCCTGTTGACTTGATATTGATGGATGTCTGCACGGCGGGCAATCGGGACGGCATAGAGGCTGCGGCAGAGATTAAAGCAAAGTTTCCGAATATCAAAATCATTATTGTAACATCAATGGCCGAAGTCGGATTTTTGGACAGGGCAAAAGCGGCAGGTGCGGACAGTTTCTGGTACAAGGATATAAGTCGTGAAAAACTCATTGATATTATTGACAGAACCATGGCAGGGGAGAAGATTTTTCCGGATGCAACGCCGACGGTTCGGCTTGGCCTTGCGGAAAGCACGGAACTGACCGCGCGCGAAATAAATGTGCTTAGGCTTGTGTGCGACGGGCTTGAATACGGGGAGGTTGCGGAGCAGCTGAATATTTCGGAACGCACGGTCAAATACCATGTTTCCAACATCTTATCAAAAACGGGTTATGCGAACAAAACCCGCCTTGCAATTGCCGTTACGAACAAAAAATTTATCATCCCGAGGATTCCGGAGGATTCGAGCGACTTGCAATAAACGATCGGAACAACCGAAAAAACATCGAGAGGCTGCATTTTCGCGAATGCGGCTTTTTGTCGGTCGGGAATGCCGAAAAGCTGCGTATACGGTGAATTCGATAGTATTCCGTATGTTTTTGCAAATTGCACTTTCGGACAGTGCGAAGCGGCGGCAAATAATGTATAATCACACCAACCCACGGAGTGGGTTTGCGGCGGGACTAAGCCGAACGGCGGGCAATATGCGGCGGACGGCAGCGAAAACATTATCAGATGCGAGGACAAAACTCGGGCGAAAATCGAAAGAAAAACGGAGGCGAGCGAATGCGGCGAATAGTTGTTGATATGCAGAATGCATTATTTACGGATGCAATTGCAGCGGCATTGCGGAATTTTGACTCCGATTTCGAGGTTTTTGAAAGCGAGCTGCCGCAAAAAACGGCCGAGTTGTGCGGAGATGTGCGTGCGGACGTGCTGATTGCAGAGGTCACAAGCTGTACGCCGTGGACGTTTGAGGACCGCATGAAAACCCGAAGCGAGCTGAAAAAAATCTGCCGAAGGTGCAAAATTGTACTCACCGTGGACGAAAACAACGAAAAGAACGCTGCGGACAGGGTGCGCCGTGCAAAAAAAGACGGACTGATTGACGGGTTCCTTTACGGTTCGGTTTCATCCGCATATCTTGCAGCTTTTATTGATACGCTGTAAAGCCGTGCACAGAAATTTGAAACAGAGTATGCGGCGGCCGCACGGGACAGGAAATCAGCCGAAAAAAATGTTATAATAAAATGCGATTGCGCGTTTAAATGCCCGAAACAGTTTTATAAGGCAAACTGAAGGGCAAAACCGGAGTGCCGGATTTGAAACAAAAAATGCGCAGCCGAAAAGTATAAATGATTTGACGAACGATCGAAAGGAGCAAGAACCATGGGACTTATTAAGGCAGGAATCGGAGCGTTGGGAGGAACTCTGGCAGACCAGTGGAAAGAGTTTTTCTATTGTGATGCGCTTCCCAATGATGTCCTTATGAGAAGGGGACAGAAACAGATAACCGGACGCTCTTCCAACACAAAAGGCAACGACAACATCATTTCAAACGGATCGGGCATTGCCGTTGCCGACGGACAGTGCATGATAATCGTTGACCAAGGCAAAATCGTGGAAGTTTGCGCCGAACCGGGCGAATACACCTTCGATACATCCTCCGAACCCAGTATATTCAGCGGAAAATTCGGAGAAAGCCTGAAGGAAAGCTTCAGAACACTTTGGAAACGCTTTACCTACGGCGGCGATACGGGCAAGGATCAGAGAGTCTATTACTTCAACACCAAGGAGATCCTGAACAATAAATTCGGAACGGCCAACCCCATCATGTTTGAGGTTGTGAATAAGCGGATCGGCATGAGCAGAACGGTGCAGGTCCGCTGCAACGGCGTTTATACCTATGTTATTTCCGATCCGTTGGTTTTCTACTCAAGGCTTTGCGGCAACGTTGCAACGGAGTTCACGCGCGATGAGATAGACGCTCAGCTCAAGGTCGAATTTGTCGATGCGCTTCAGCCCGCGCTCGGTGCGCTTGCCGAACAGGAACTGCGCCCGGCACAGATTCCCGCAAAGGCAAACGAGCTTAAGGCGGCAATGAACGACGCATTGAAACAGGAATGGATCGAGAACCGCGGCATTTCCGTTGCGAAAATCGCGCTCAATCCCATCACGCTGACCGATGCGGACATGAAGAAGATCAACGAAATCGAGGACGCGGTGAACATCGGCTCCAACCCCTTTGCAATGGCGGGAAGGATGACGAACGCGACCGCCGATGCAATGCAGACCGCCGCGGGCAACTCTGCCGGCGCAATGACGGGCTTCATGGGCATGGGCATGGTCGGCATGGGCGGCCAAGGCGGTTTCGGTGCGGCACAGAACCTTTACAACATGGGACAGCAGCAGATGCAGCAGCCTCAGCAGATGCAGCAGCCGCGGGACTTCGATGGCATGGAACGATGGAAATGCTCCTGCGGAGCTGTAGTCTGCGGCAAATTCTGCCCCGAATGCGGCGCAAAGAAACCCGAACCTGCACAGGACGGCTGGACCTGCACCTGCGGAAAGGTCAACAAAGGTAAATTCTGTTCAAACTGCGGTGCAAAAAAGCCTGCGGGCGCACCTCTGTACCGCTGCGACAAATGCGGCTGGGAACCCGCAGATCCTGCGCACCCGCCGAAATTCTGCCCCGAATGCGGAGACGTGTTCGACGATAAAGACGTTAAGTAAAATAAGAAACTCCTTACACTGAACTTTCAGTGCGGCGGCGGAGAATGCGGACAGCATTCTTTGCTGCCGGCCGTGAAATGCGACCGCATGACGAACTGAAAGCAAATGTTTCGGCGATTTGAAAAGCTTTCCGAATTCGGAAAGCTCGCATCGTTTTAATAATAAGGAACTGATTTAACGGAAAAAATTTTTCCACAACGGTTTTGCAGGGAGAGATTTATGCAGAATTTACAGGAATATAAATGCCCGTGCTGCGGAGGCGCAATCGCCTTCGACAGCACTGCGCAAAAACTGAAATGCCCGTATTGCGATACGGAATTTGAAATTGAAACATTAAAAGGCTATGAAGAGGAGCTGGAAGGCGACTCGGCCGACAACATGGAATGGCAGACCGATGCGGGAAGTGAATGGCAGCAGGGCGAGGCGGACGGCCTTTGCAATTACAGCTGCAATTCCTGCGGCGGCGAAATAGTTGCGGATGAGACAACGGCGGCAACGAAATGCCCTTTCTGCGATAATCCGGTCATTATGAAGGGCAGACTTTCCGGAATGCTCAAACCTGATTATGTGATTCCGTTCAAGCTGGACAAAAAGGCGGCAAAGGCAGCTTATATGCGGCATATTGAAGGCAAACGCCTTTTGCCGAAGCTGTTCCGCGATCAGAATCACATTGATGAAATAAAGGGAATTTATGTGCCCTTCTGGCTGTTCGATGCGGATGCGGATGCAAACGTGCGCTATCACGCAGAGATTGTACGTACATACAGTGACAGCGAGAACAACTATACCGAAACGAGTCACTACATGGTTCAGCGCGGCGGCAGCATCGGGTTCGAGAATGTTCCGGTTGACGGTTCCGAAAAAATGGCGGATGACCTTATGGAGTCCATCGAGCCCTTCGATTTTTCGGAAGCGGTGGATTTTCAAACGGCATACCTTGCGGGTTATCTGGCGGATAAATACGATGTTGATGCGGATCACAGCATCGACCGTGCAAACGAGCGAGTCAAACGTTCCGTTGAGGAGGCTTTTGCTTCAACCGTTGAAGGCTACACAACGAAGCGGACGAAAGCAAGCAGCGTTCAGCTGCATAACGGCAAAGCAAAATATGCGCTTTATCCCGTTTGGCTTTTGAACACAACGTGGAACGGACAAAGATACACCTTTGCGATGAACGGGCAGACGGGCAAATTCGTCGGCGATCTGCCGGTGGATAAATCCGCCGCAGCGAAGTGGACGCTCGGATTGACCGTCGGTTTGGGAGCTGCTGTTTACGGCATATGCTGGCTGCTGCGGCTTCTCAGAATCCTGTAAGGAGGAATGCGAAAATGAAAAAGAACACTCTTTCCCCCAAAAGCATCATTGCGATTCTTATTGCCGCAATTATCGCCCTGACGGCATTTGTGCCCGTGAGCGCGTACGGCGGCAGAGTATATGTTGCGGATGAGACGGATTCAATACCCGCGGATGACCTTGCGGAGCTCAACGAATATGCGGAACATGCATCGGAAGCCTGCGGAACGGATATTTTGTTCCTGCTGGCGGAGGATGAAGCAGCGGCGGGCGACAGCATTGTTGATTACATGGCAAACTATCCCAATATGGGAAACGGTGAGAGCAGAATCTTTTTTGCGATCGGTCCGGATTCGTCGTGGCACATACTGTGCGGCGGCAATATGCAGAACATGCTGACGGACGAACAGGAAGATGCGCTGCGCGATGCATATAACGGACCCGAAACCTATTTTGGCGGCATCAAGGCATATATCGACCTTGCCGAAAGCTATGTTTTTGAAATTTATCCCAACGATACTCCCGTTGATGAGGGGCTTGAGGGGCTCGAAAGGCTTCCGGAAGAGATAAGATCAATGGATGAGTTCACATGCGTTCTGGACGGTGCCGGTATGATCGAACCGGAACAGCGCGCCGAACTTATGAAAAAACTGGGTGAGCTCAGCAGCAAGTACGGAATGGACTATGTTGTCTGCACGGTGAAAAGCCTTACCGGCTCAACTGCGGAGGCTTGTGCGGATGACATTTTCGACTACTGCGGATTCGGTCGCGGCGAGGATCGAAGCGGCGTGCTGCTGCTTATCAGCACGGGCGACAGAAAGTGGCATATTTCAACAAGGGGATACGGAATCACAGTGTTTACCGATGCGGGAATCCAATACATCGGTGAGGAGCTCAAAGAGAAGATGAAATCGGCAGATTACGCAGGCACATTTTTCGGGTTTGCGGATCTCTGCGACAGGTTCACCGATCAGGCAAAAAAAGACAGGCCGTACGATACTTCCAACCTTCCGATAAAACCCCTTTCGTTCAAATATATCCCTATTTCACTCGGCATAGGTCTTGTTATCGCACTTATTGCCGTCAGTGTTATGAAATCGAAACTTAAGACCGTTCGATACAAAGCGGAGGCAAACAGCTATGTTCGCCCGGGCAGCATGAATATCACGGTAAGCCGCGATTTGTTCCTTTACCGCACGGTTGCAGTTTCTCCAAAGCCGAAAAACAACAGCGATTCGGACGGCGGAAGCAGCACGCACACATCCTCCTCGGGTTCCACCCACGGCGGGGGCGGCGGAAGCTTTTAAATAAAATGCACACAGATTGTTAAGTTTAAACTGATTCAACAGTTCCGACCTCCATAAGCATTTCGGCGCATCCCTGCTTCAGCCCGGTTAACCGGCGCGGCAGGCGGATCGGACAGGGATGCGGCGAGATGCGGCGGCACTGCATGAGAAAAAGAAATTCTATTGAAAGGAAACAGATAAAAATGAGTATTTTTGACAGACTTAAAAACGTAGCGGAAAAGACGGCGAAGGATGCGGCGCGTTCCGTAGGCAATACAATCGGAACGAAGAGGGAAACATTCACTTTCTCCGCTCTTCCCGAAAGCCTTGCCGAAATGCAGGCTCTGCCCGAGGCAAAGCTGGACACGCCGTTCGCAACGGCTGCCCTGACGGTGCTTGCGCTCTGCGCATATGCAGCGGACAGGTCCACAGGAACGGAAATGCTGAATTGGCTGCGCGGCCCGCGCCCGCTCAACGGTCAGGATATTTCTTTTCTTAATGACAGGTTCCGCGACGGAAAGACTTATCTCCCGTTCACCTATTTTGCAGGCTCAACTCCGGACAACAACTACACTCTGGCACAACCTTACAAAGTTACAATCGAAAGCAATCATGTTTCGGCTGAGGAACAGGGGTATATGAAACTGTTCATTCCCTGCGGCGGTGCCGATTCACCCCGACCCATTAAACTGCGCCAGAGGGGCAGCGACGGCAAATGGTTCCTTTGGGAACAATATCTGCTTACAGGCGTAAAGACTCCGAAGGAAGCCGATCCGTGGGCATAAAACCCGAAAAATGCTGTTTTTCGATCCGGCAAGGTATTCTTATTCGAAAAGGAGAATAAAATGGACATTATCGGCAAATGGAAGGTTAAACAACTCAATATTCCGACACTTGACGGCGTTATTCAGTGCACCCCGGACAATATGCCCGAAGGAGAAATATTTGAAGAGTTTGCGCCGATGGCGAATGCGATCTTCGAGTTCACTCCGGAAGGAAGTCTGGATATGCTCTTAAGCTTTTCGGCGGAAGAACTTGAAGACGCAGCAAAGCACGGCGAAAGGGTTCGCGACGGATACTTTGTTGCGGAATCCAAACCGTGGAAGGAAGTCGATGGGAAATTCTACTATCTTGAGGATATTGAGGGCGAAATAATGGGCAGCGAGATCGACCCCTATTTTGAAATCAAGGTTCAGCCCGACGGCAGCCTGATGTACTGCATGGATATGCTGCTTCTTGAAAGGGTGTAATCATTTAAAGTTTTTTCAGCATTGCCGAGGTACGGCGCATTACGACTTTTCGGCAGGCGCAAACACCGGTTTTTGCCCGAAAGGGACAAATTCATAAATCAAAGAAGAAAGAGAGAACGGGAATGAAAAGAAGCGGAAGAATCTCTGCACCGGATCATGCCCTTGCTGCACCGGCTCCTTTGCGGTTCGCGGCACATTGAAGGACGTTCCTGCCGGTAACGGAAGGACGATCTCGGTGCCGACATCAAAGTGGCATGAGAGTTTGACGGCAAGGGCAAATGAAAAATGCAGAATGAGCCACCGGCTCAGAACGGTGAGCAGTCGTTGACAATATTCGGCAACGATCATGCCCGAACTGCGGGACGAACACAATGTGTGCACGTTTTCCGCTGACGGCAGCAAGCTCACAGCGTATGATATTTTTCCGTCGGATCTCGGCGGACGGTAAGTAAAAACAATAAATAAAGAATATTTCGGAGGAAGAAAAATGAAAGGTCAAAAGTTTTTAAAGGTTACTGGCATTCTTATGATAATCGGAGCGGCGCTTTCGATTCTTTTCGGGGTTATCATCGGCGGCGTCGGCGCACTGATTGCAAAATTCGCCGGCGCTTCAACACTTGGTTTTGCATTCTATCTGGGTCTTGCAACTACGCTTGTCGGCGGCATCATTCAGCTTATTGCAGGCATCAACGGTGTTAAGCATTGCAACAAGCCCGAAAATGCAAAGAAATGCATCACATGGGGTATCATTGTTATCGCTCTTGCCGTTATCAGCAACGTGCTTGAAGTGATTGGCGGCGGCAAATTTAACGTGCTGAGCTTTGTGATCGGGCTGATCGTTCCCGGACTGTACATTTACGGTGCATTCCTTAACCACAAAGAAAACGCTCGGTAAATTTGCAGAATGAGTTCGCCGCAGAAACGGATGCGGCACAGCATTACGATAACATCAAAATAACGGCATAATTACGAACACGGGGCACCGAACGGTGTGCCCGTGTTTTTTTCGCGGAAGTAATATGCATAATCTGCATAAGCGAATTGAATCGTTATGCTTATGCCCGAAAGAGTTATTTGCACAATTCCCCAAAAAGCGAAATCATTTTTTTTGCAAAACTATTTTGATGAAATTGAGATATTTTCCCGCACCGGCATCCATTGAACGCCTGTCACCGACAGCATACTCGTTATCCTGTGAAAGCCAGTCCGCCCAAACTTCTTCGTTGCTCTGCATCTGCTCAACGGTCAGCACTTTTGCGCCGCGGCATTTTGAAACCATATCCGTCCAATACGATACATCGTGCATATAGTCAAGCTGCTCCGGTGTCCACGAGAGAAGCAGCTCGGAAGGAAGGCTGTCGTGGCAATCCCGAACCATGCCGGGAATTGCAATGTAAACATATCCGCCGCACTTGACAAACGGAAGAAGCTTTTCGTCAAGATAAGTCTCGTCGCGGCCGAAATAATTGTAGGAGTCCGTGCTCACAACGGCATCGAAAAATTCATTTCACGGCGGAAAGAGTGTGCGCATAGTATGACAGCAAACGAACATACGGGGGTATTGGGTCCGATGCATGGAAAGGGATGGAAGAAAGGCGGAGGTAAAGAGTATAACGGAGACAATGAGCCGACTGCTGAGTTTGTAATGACATTGGATAAACTTGAACCGGGGCAGGCGGGGGTCATCCTTGAACTGAACACAGGCGGCGGCATGCGCAGGAGGCTGATGGATCTGGGCTTTTCGGCAGGGGAGCATGTTGAATGCGTGCTTAAAAGCCCTCCCGGAGATCCGCGCGCATACCTTGTGCGCGGAACCGTGACGGCTTTGCGGGGAAAGGATGCGGCGGAAATTAAGGTTCGTGCGGAGGACGGAGCCTGCAATATGTGTTTCGCTGCCCGCTGCAACAGCGGCGCGGAAAATAAAGAGGGGTGATGAAATGGGACTTACGAAGTCATCGGTCGGGCGCAGTGCGTCGCAAGGCGGGTTTGAAGCAACAAATCTTCCTGTCATTGCGCTTGCGGGCAATCCGAACGTCGGCAAAAGCACCGTGTTCAATGCGCTTACGGGATTGAAACAGCACACGGGGAATTGGGCGGGCAAAACAATAGAACTTTGCAGCGGCAAATGCAAAAAGGAGCCGTGGCAGCTTGTGGATCTTCCCGGCTGTTACTCGCTGAGCCCGCGTTCGCGGGAGGAAGCGGTTGCACGGGATTTTCTTAAAGAGCGGAAACCGAATGCGGCGGCGGTTGTTCTTGACGCAACCTGCCTTGAGCGAAGCCTTGCGCTTGCGCTTCAGATTATCGAAATCACGAAGAAGGTCGTCATATGCATAAACCTTATTGATGAAGCACGAAAATGCGGAATACATATTGACGCGGAGCGGCTTGAAATGCGGCTTGGCGTCCCGGTCGTGCTCTGCTCGGCGCGGAGCGGAGAGGGGCTTTGCGAATTGCTTGAGGCCGTGAAACGCGTGATGGCAAACCCGCCCGAAAATGTTTACCGCATTCAATACCCGAAAAGCGTAACGGAGTACCTGCAAAACAGCGGGAGAATGCCATTCGGCTGTTCGAATAAATTCGATAAAAACGAAGACGGTGAACAGGAAAACCCGCCGCCGGAGGCTGAGGTATCGCTTGAGGATGCGGTTTCAAAGAGCATTCTTGATGCCTGTCGTGAACTTTGCTGCGGAGTTGTGACGGTTGTGCCGCCGGAAAGCTGCGGGAGAGAGTGTCTGGGTCGAAAAAAATGCACGGGCTGCATGAAATGCGGCTGCAAAGCCTGCAAACACTGCGGCGAATGCGGCGAGGTCGGCGATGTACGGCGGATGACACGGCGCATAGATAAAATACTGACGGGAAAATTTACCGCATTGCCGTTGATGCTGCTGATGCTTTTCGGCGTGTTTTATCTCACGATACGCGGGGCAAACTACCCTTCCGAACTGTTGTCGCGCGGGTTGTTTGCGCTTGAAGCTCTGCTGCGGAAGCTGTTCGACGCAATTCGAATGCCGAATATGATAACTGACGCGCTGCTTTCGGGCATGTATCGCACAACGGCATGGGTCGTGGCGGTCATGCTGCCGCCGATGGCGATTTTTTTCCCGCTTTTCACGCTGTTGGAGGACCTCGGAGTGCTTCCGCGGATTGCGTTTAACCTTGATAAGGGGTTTGCGCGCTGCAATGCCTGCGGCAAACAGGCTTTGACAATGTGCATGGGCTTCGGCTGCAATGCGGCGGGTGTTGTCGGGTGCAGAATCATTTCGGGGAAAAGGGAAAGGTTGATTGCGATCCTGACGAATTCGTTTGTGCCCTGCAACGGAAGGTTTCCGATGCTTATCGCGTTGATTTCGCTTTTTCTTGCAGGCAACAGCGGCGGATCCGCAGCAGGTTCGCTCACGGCGGCGGGTGTGCGCTTGTTGTTGTTTTTTCGGCTGCGGCAACGCTTGCGGTGTCGTTCATCCTTTCAAAAACCCTGCTTCGCGGCGAAAGCTCCGCATTTACGCTTGAACTGCCGCCTTACCGCGTGCCGCGAATAGGGCAGGTCATTGTGCGGAGCGTGCTGGACAGAACACTGCATGTTCTCGGGCGCGCGGCAGCCGTTGCGGCTCCGTGGGGACTTGCGGTGTATGCGCTTGCAAATATCAGCGCGGGCGGGGAAACGCTGCTTTCGTGGTTTTGCTCATGGCTTGATCCCGCGGCAAGGCTTATCGGGCTGGACGGGGTGATACTTGCGGCATTCATTTTGGGGCTGCCCGCAAACGAGCTTGTGATTCCGATAATGCTGATGGCATACACCTCAGGGAGCTGCCTTACGGAAATAAGCTCATATGCCGCCCTTTCGGAAGTGCTTTCGGGCAACGGTTGGACGGCGATGACGGCTGTTTCCGCCGTGCTGTTCACTTTGATGCACTCGCCGTGCAGCACAACACTGCTGACGATAAAGAAGGAAACGGGGAGTATCGGCTGGACTGCGGCGGCGGCGGTCATACCGACGGCAGCGGGAATCGGGCTGCTTGCGGTGCTGAACTGCATTTTCGGATGAGGATGCCCGCACAATTCGAAATGCTCCGAATGATAATTTTGTAAAAAAAGCCGAAAAACTGTTATTCCCGGAAAACTGTCTTTAAACGGTGCTTTCCGGGAAAACATTTTTAAGTGCGAACCGCCGAGGGGAGAATGTTTATTATATTCGGTATTTGAATTCTGCTGCGGAATAAGGTATAATGAATTCAAGAAGACTCCGATTGAAGGCTGTTTCGGCGAAAAAACACCGTAAATTCAACTTTTTTACCGAAAGCGAATTGCCCGGAGCGTTCCCGAATGCAGCTGAAAAACATCGACGGTGCTTCGGAAGCTGTTTCTGCGGAAAACCGAAAGGAGCGCGCAAATGAAATGGGATAAAATCGCCGGTGTGCGGCGGGAATTGAAGAAGATGGCCAGGGAAGCGATGGGAAGGGAGTATATTTTCAGCGTGACTTTTGCCTGCATGATGAACCTGATCCCGTGGATGGTTCACAAATTTCTGGGCAGCCATTGGGCGGTCGGCATCATTTCTTCAACGATACGCCGCTGCGGGTTTGCGGGGCTGTCGATTCCTCTGCTGTGCTTTTCGCTGCGGATAATTCTTCGAAACATGCTCATAGTGCTGCCGATAAGCATATTTGTTCAACAGAATATGAGAGTGGGTGCACAGGACAGCCTGTATCAGATTTTTTGGGCCGAAGAGATAAGGCCGTTAGACTTTATCAGGTTCGGATTTCGGAGATATTGGCATAACTTCAGCGGAATGATGATGGTGAATATTCGCGTTTTTCTCTGGTCGCTGCTTTTCATCGTTCCGGGAATCATAAAGCATTACGAATATTGGCTCACGCCGTACCTGCTGGTGGAAAATCCCGAGCTCACGCCGAAGGACGCAATGGAGTTTTCCGCCCGTTTGACCAAAGGCTATAAATGGGATCTGTTTTTGTTCGATTTAAGCTTCTGGTACTGGCATCTTTTGGGGCTGTTGACTTTCGGCATTGCGCGGGTGCTGTTCGTGCAGCCGTATTATTACCTTGCAAAATCCGGTTGGCATATTTATCTTTTCAGAATGGCGGACGAGCTTTCGGATGCCGATATCAACGCATACAGGGCGCAAAATGCCGAACGGAAAGGCAAACGGTAAACAACTCCGAATTTCGAATGCGGAATAAAGCATGAGAATGCGGACGGTGATAATGCCACCCGATTGTCCCGAGAATATCAGAGGACAGTCGAACTGTATATTTCATGTATGCGGCTTGACTGCAATGCATTGACATGATAAAATATTCAATCAGAACCGAATACTGCAATCAGCGAATGAGGGAGTAGTTTCACGGGACGCAGGTTCCGCGGCACGCATCAACAACACTGACGCAGCGCACGGAAGTGCAGCCGCGTTTGGTGCGGGCGTTACCCCAATGACGGGAATTTCAAAGGCTTCGGCTGACATGAATATTTCGTTTAACGTCACATAACAAGCAAGACTCATGCAGCACCGAAAGACCACAGGTTTGTTTTCGTGTGCGGCAGGGAGTCTGTTTTTTATGGATTTGCGTAACTCAAAGGTTTTTCGCTTTGCGGACGGTTGAACGCCGTATAAAAAAGGCAGAATAACAAAACAGGCGAACGGTGTGGAAAGGGAATTGAAACAAATAATGAGGTACTACTACGAAGACAAAGAGCGCGTTTTGCAGTCACTCGACTCGTGCGGGCAGGGGCTTTCCGATGCGGAAGCGGCAGCAAGGCTTGAACGGAACGGCAGAAACAAGCTGAAAGAAGCAAAGAAGGAATCCCTGCTTTCGCGTTTTTTCAATCAGCTCAAGGACCCGATGATAATAATTCTTATCGCGGCGGCAATTGTTTCCGGCGTTGTTTCGGTTGTTGAAAAGGAAAGTTTTTCGGACACGATAATAATTATTGCGGTCGTTTTGCTGAACGCTGTCCTCGGTGTTTATCAGGAGAGCAAAGCGGAAAAAGCGATCGAGGCATTGCAGGCGATGTCCTCGGCAACAAGCAGAGTTCTGCGCGGGGGCATGGTTCGCCTTGTCAAGAGCGAAGAACTTGTTGTCGGAGATGTTGTGCTGCTTGAGGCGGGCGACGCGGTGCCGGCGGATGCGAGAGTTATCGAATGCGCAAGCCTGCAGGCGGAGGAAGCCGCATTGACGGGCGAAAGCGTTCCCGTCAGCAAACAGGTTGAAACCATTGAGGATCTGACCGGCAAAGAATGTCCGCTCGGAGATCGCGTGAACATGGTCTATATGGGTTCAACCATCGTGTACGGCAGGGGCTATGCCGTTATCACCGCAACGGGCATGGATACCGAAATGGGCAAGATCGCGGATGCACTCACAAAAGCGGAGAGCGGACAAACGCCTTTGCAGATTAAACTCGGCCAGCTCAGCCGGATTTTGACGTATATTGTCATCGGCATATGCATCTTTATGTTCGGCTTCAGCCTTTTGACGGCAAAAAGCGGCATCACGCCCGAACTTGTTCTGAACACATTCATGGTTGCGGTCAGCCTTGCGGTTGCCGCAATTCCGGAAGGGCTTGCAACCGTTGTTACAATTTCGCTTTCGATCGGCGTTACGAAAATGAGCAGGCGCAATGCCGTCATAAGGAAGCTTACAGCCGTTGAAACTCTCGGCTGTGCGCAGGTTATCTGCTCCGACAAAACAGGCACGCTGACCCAGAACCGAATGACGGTTGTGCGCACTGCGGGCCGTGACGAAAAGCTGCTTGCAACGGCGATGTCGCTCTGTTCCGATGCGGAACCCGACGAAACGGAGAAAGCGGTCGGCGAACCGACGGAATGTGCGCTTGTGAATTTTGCAACCGCACTCGGGTTGAAAAAACCTGCTTTGAAGGCGGAATACCCCCGCATTGCGGAAGCTCCGTTCGACAGCATGAGAAAGCTTATGACCACCGTTCACAACCATAACGGGGAAATAATCCAATTTACAAAGGGTGCGCCGGATGAATTGCTCAAACGCTGCACGGGTTATTTCAACGGCAGCAAAGTCGTGCCGATGACGGATGCGCTGCGCCGTGAAATACTTGCGGAGAACAAATCCATGGCGGATGATGCACTGCGTGCGCTCGCTGCGGCAATGCGGACATGGGACGAAAAGCCCGCGATCACAACGCCGGAGTATCTCGAACAAAATCTTACATACATCGGAATTACCGGCATGATAGACCCGGTTCGCCCGGAAGCGATAGCGGCCGTCAAAGAATGCCGCGAGGCGGGGATCCGTCCCATCATGATAACCGGTGACCACCGTGATACGGCGGTTGCAATTGCAAAACAGCTCGGAATCATTTCCGATGCCTCCGAATCGCTGACGGGCGCGGAGCTGAACGAAATGTCCGATGATGAGCTTTACAATAATATTGACAAGTATTCGGTGTATGCCCGCGTGCAGCCCGAACACAAGGTGCGCATTGTCAAGGCATGGCAGCGGAGAGGCAAAGTTACCGCAATGACCGGCGACGGCGTGAACGATGCAGCTTCCATCAAAACAGCCGATATCGGCGTGGGAATGGGCATCACGGGCACGGATGTTACAAAAAATGTTGCCGATATGGTGCTTGCGGACGACAATTTTGCAACCATCGTTTCCGCCGTTGAAGAGGGCAGGCGCATTTACGACAACATCCGCAAGGCGATTCAGTTCCTGCTTGCTTCCAATGCGAGTGAGGTGCTGAGCATCTTTACGGCAACGCTCTTGGGCTTCACGATACTTGAACCCGTGCATCTGCTTTGGATAAACCTTATCACGGACTGCTTCCCCGCGCTTTCGCTTGCAATGGAACGTGAGGATGATGACATTATGCGGCGTCCTCCCCGCAATCCGAAAGAAGGCATATTCGCAAACGGCATGGGGTTTGAAGTTGCCTATCAGGGCGTTATGCTGGCTGCAATAACCGTTGCGGCATACTGCATCGGGCATTTCCGCGACCTCGGCACATGGAACGTTATCGGCAGCGCGGCAAGTCCGCACGGCATGACCATGGCGTTTTTAACGATGAATCTTGCGGAGATTTTCCACAGCTTCAACATGCGCACCCAACACGGCAGCATATTTGCCAAAAAGGGACAGAACATGTGGCTTTGGGGCTCGTTTGCGCTTGCGCTGCTGCTCACGAGTGCGGTCGTTTTCATCGATCCGATAGCGGAAGTGTTCAGCCTTGCAACGGACTTCGGCTTTGATGAATTCGTTATCGCGTTCGCACTTGCATTGTCAACAATCGTAATTGTTGAGATCGTAAAGTGCTTCCAGCGCATGTATTATAAAAACAAAAAATAAACATAAATACAGAGCGCACTCCGCATGACGGAGGTGCGCAGAACGAAGAGCCCGATCCGCACGGATGGGGCTCTTTCTGATTGACGGCATGAGCGGCACGGTACCTCCGCTTTAGCATACACCGCCGTCCGGTGCAATACCGTATTAATGACACAAAATTACAGTATTGACGAAAACCGGGCGGGAATCGCTCCGCCGCGAAAGCGTTCGAAGGTGCAGCAAACGAACTTTTTTGAAAAAAGACGAAAAAATGTTGTGCATATAATATCAAAAAAGAAAGATATATTCCTGAAAAATTAAGCCGATAAAGGTTTTTTTGAAAAAAGCAGGAATAAAAAAAGTTTTAGAAAAACACTTGCGATAAGGCGGTTAAGATGATATAATAAATGCGTCAGACTAAAGTGCACGGGCATATACTACCCCGAATCACGGGGTTCTTAATTGCGGCGCACGTATCTGCATCATTTAATTCGGTTTTTGCGCCTTGTGCGTGAAAATAAAAAAATTTAGGAAGGACGACATCCGATGAAAAACCTAAAAAGAGTACTGTGTGCTCTTCTCGCACTCGTCATGGTTCTCGGCTTTGTAGGCTGCAAGAACAACGGCGATGACAAGACCACACCCGCACCCAACAACACCAACAAGCCGGCAGAGTCCGAGGTTCCCGCAACCGCGGTTCCCAACACTCCGCTCCCCACCGGCGACTACAATGCAATGTCTGCTGCTATCTATGATGCACAGCTCGGCGCATTCAACACCCTTTACCAGGCTGCAAAAGAAGAGCAAAACGTTTCCAAGCGTTATGCTCTTATGGCACAGGCTGAGGCAAAGCTTCTTGAAGCTGCTGTTCTCATCCCCGGCACCACCAACGGCGGCAACTACGGTCTGAGCCGTGTTGCAAAGCGTTCCGCTTCCACCGTTCTCTGGGGCAATGACTCCGACCGTTTCCACAATGTTCTCATAACCACCGAGCTCATCTCCGCAGAGGATCAGACTCACCTCAAGGCAATGTGGAATGAGGTTCGCGGAACCGGCACCTACTCCCAGAAGGCAACCGATTACCTGAAGGAAAAGGGCTACACCCTTAAGGACACCTACAACATGGGTTACGCCAGCGACCCCAAGACCTGGGACGCTCTCGCAACCTCCCGTTCCGCAGACTCCGAAGCTATCGTTAACACCTACGACGGTCTCGTAGAATACGATAACGAGAACGAAATCAAGCCCGCTCTCGCAGAGTCCTGGGAAGTTTCCGAAGACGGCAAAACCTACACCTTCCACATCCGTCAGGGTGCAAAGTGGGTTGACGCACAGGGCCGTGAAGTTGCAGACGTTAAGGCAGACGACTTTGTTGCAGGTATGCAGCATATGCTCGATGCAGGCGGCGGTCTCGAATACCTCGTTGAAAACATCATCGTTAACGCTCTCGAATACAACAAAGGCGACGTTACCGATTTTGCAGAAGTAGGCGTTAAAGCAACCGACGACAACACCGTTGTTTACACCCTCTGCCAGCCCACCAGCTACTTCATCACCATGCTTGGCTACAACGTATTCGCTCCCATGAGCCGTACCTACTTTGAGTCCAAGGGCGGCGTATTCGGCAAGGACGACTACAAGGCAGCTGTTGACGCAGGCACCATGAAGTACGGTCAGACTGTTAACGACATCGCTTACTGCGGTCCTTACACCGTAACCAACTACACCGCAGAAAACACCATCGTTTTCGAGGCGAACCCCACCTACTGGAACAAGGACAACATCACCATCAAGACCCTCACCTGGAAGTTCAACGACGGTAAGGATCCCACCAAGGCATACGAAGACACTAAAGCAGGCACTCTTGACGGCTGCGGTCTCTCTTCCGCTTCCCTCGAAGCCTGCAAGGCAGACGGCAACTTCGAAAAGTACTGCACCGTTTCCGATACCGATGCTACTTCCTTCGTTCTGTTCCTCAACCTTAACCGTAATGCGTATGCAAACGTCAACGATGCAACCAAGGCTGTTTCCACTATGACCGACGATCAGAAGAAGAGGACCGACGCTGCAATGCTCAACGTTCACTTCCGCCGCGCAATCGGCATGGGTCTTGACATCGCTACCTACAACGGACAGGTTGTCGGCGAAGAGCTCAAGCTCAACTCCGTACGTAACTCCTACACCCCCGGTAACTTCGTCGCTCTTGAAGAAGATGTAACCATCGAAATCAACGGCGAATCCAAGACCTTTGCAAAGGGCACCTACTACGGTGAGATCATGCAGGCTCAGATCGACGCTGACGGCGTTAAGATCAAGGTATGGGATGCAGAAAACCAGACCAGCGACGGTTTCGCAGGTTGGCACAATCCTGCTAACGCTTACGAAGAGCTTCAGCAGGCAATCACCGAGCTCAAGGAATTCGACATTGAGATCTCCAAGGATAACCCCATCGTTATGGACCTGCCCTATTATTCCGGCGTCGACATCTACACCAACCGCGCTCAGACCCTCAAGCAGTCTGTTGAAGAAGCTCTCCAGGGCTGCGTTGTTGTCAACCTCGTTCCCTGTGCAGATGCTCAGGAGTGGTACTATGCAGGTTACTACACCGAATCCGGCAAGGATGCTAACTACACCCTGTACGACGTATCCGGTTGGGGTCCTGACTACGGTGATCCCGCAACCTACCTCGACACCATGCTCGGTGACGGCGCAGGTTACATGGCTAAGTGCCTCGGTCTCTTCTAATACCGCATTCGCACAATAACTTAGCTTTATAGAACACTAACGGACAATGGGGGAAGACCTCGTATCTTCCCCCGTTGTAATCTTTATAAGGAGTAGGGGCTGAATATGACGAAATATCTATTAAAGCGATTGCTGACCGGTGTGCTTTCGGCATGTGCTGCAACGATAATCGTTATGATCATGATTTTCTCTTTGCTTGATCGTAACCTTATTTTTGCAAAGGACTCCGTGTACAGTCATCAGACAAATAATGCTCGAGAAGCCTATAAGTACCGCAAATGGAGAGAATACGGCTATCTTGATTATGTTACCTATGCTGACTATGTAAACAGCTTGGTAAAGAACGGCGAGGTTGATGCGGAAACTGCAAAGACCGCCGTTAAACTCGGCAGGACTGCCGAAAAAGATTCTGAAGAAGCTCAAGCTTACATCAAAAAATTCACCGAATACTATGAGGGCAAAGGCTATAAAGTCGTGCGACTTGATGCCGTTCTTAAACCCAGCGGACGCGGCCTTGCCGAGGGCGGTTCACCTCAGCTTTTTGCGCATCGTGACATCCCCCTCATTTCTCGTGTGCTTAAATACTTCGGGAGCATTTTCACTATTGATAATATCCACAAGGCAAGCGGCGTTGCCGATGCCGATCGCGGATTGACATTCACTTTCTATGATCCCGTCTATAACCCCGTCGGTTCCGAAAAGAAAGTTTTCTCCCCGGCTATCATGGGCAACGGTACAACCCACAAGTACCTGCTCTATTTCAACAACAAATTCCCTTATGTTCATCAGAACCTTCTGACCATTTCCCTCGGTACTTCCTTTTCTGTTAACCAGGGCGTCGACGTGTTCACAACGATGACCAAATCCCAGGGTTCATTCGTTAAGAGACCGATGACCTTCCCCACCGGTTTCGTTGAGGAAAGTGCGGACGATCTTCACACAGCGACTTATGTTGCAGGTTCGAAGGATTCTTCCCCTGTTACCGCAGCGCGTTTCACCGATGACTACACAAACGTTCAGACTATCAACAAGACTTATTCCAAGGTTGGCTTCTCGTTCATCCTCGGTATTCTGTCCAGTCTTCTTGCATACCTCATCGGTATTCCCGCAGGCATCTCCATGGCACGCAAAAAAGACAAGCTGGGCGACAAGATCGGCACGATTTATATCGTTTTCAGTCTCGCCGTTCCCTCCCTTGCGTACATCTTCATGGTTAAGGCTCTCGGCCGACTCATCGGTATGCCCACAACCTTCGACATTGATAAAGGTACATGGCTGATGTATGTTTTGCCCATTATCTCCCTCGCACTTCCCTCCATCGGTAACCTGATGAAGTGGCTGCGCCGCTACATGATCGACCAGATGAACTCCGACTACGTCAAGTTCGCTCGTTCAGGCGGTCTTTCCGAGAGTGAGATTTTCAGCAAGCATATCTTCAAGAATGCTGCAATCCCCATCATTCACGGTATCCCGGGCACGGTTCTGTTCGCACTTGTCGGCGCGATCATCACCGAACGCGTTTACGTTGTTCCCGGTGCAGGTAACCTGCTCACCACGGCTATCAACATGTACGATAACAATGTTATTGTCGGTTTGACTCTGTTCTACGCGCTGCTGTCGGTTGTTGCCATCATTCTGGGCGACCTCCTCATGACGCTCGTTGACCCGAGAATCTCCTTCGTACAGAAAGCGAGGTAATAGAAATGGCTTCTGAATTGGTAAATGTCAGCGATCTCGGTATGAAAGAGGAAGAGTTGTTTTCCCGCTGTGACAGCAACATCGACTCCGAAAAGATTACCGCGCCGCGTTACTCCTATTGGCATTCGGTTTTCCGTGTGTTCTTCAAGAAAAAGATAAACATCGTTGTTCTTGCCATTCTGGCGTTCATCATTATCTTTTCCTACATTTATCCGATTTTCTCCGGATATGATGCATACGCAAACCTGCTCGACTCAACCGCAAAGCATTTGAGTCCCGCAAAGGCGATCGACAAATGGGGCTTCAGCCTGCATACCATTCTCGGTACCGGCGGTGCCGGCCAGTCCACTTTCGATGCGATTTGGCACGGTGCGGAGATTTCCCTCTCCCTTGCATTTGTCTGCGCACTCATCAACATGACTGTCGGCGTCACCGTCGGCGCACTTTGGGGTTTCTCCAAAAAAGTCGATGCCGTCATGATGGTTATCTACAACATTATCGGCAATGTTCCGTACATTTTGCTGATTTCCGTTCTTGTTATGTTGTTCACCGCGAGCTTCTGGTCCATGGTTTTCGCAATGACGATCACAGGCTGGATAGGTATCGCGTACTTCATCAGAACGCAGGTTGTCATCATCCGCGACCGCGAATATAACCTTGCATCGAAGTGCCTCGGTACTTCCACCGTTCGCATTGCAATGAAAAACATCCTCCCGTTCATGACCTCCGTTATCGTTACCGTTGCGGCAACCGAGATTCCTTCTTACATCTCTTATGAAGTCTTCCTGTCCTACCTCGGCATGGGTCTTTCCGAGATGTCCCTTGGTAAGCTGATCGAAGCTGCACAGAGCGCAATGGTTACCCCCGGTTGGGAAATCGAATTCTGGAGCCCCGTTCTGTTGGCATCCATTATCACGATTATCCTGTATGTTGTCGGTCAGAACCTGGGCGATGCATCCGACCCGAGAACGCACAGATAAGAGGACACCGCTATGGAAGAAAAGAAAGTATTGTTATCCGTTAAGGATCTTGAAGTCGAATTCCGCGTTCGCGGCAGAATTCTGACAGCTATCCGCGGCATCTCTCTGGATATTTACGAAAACGAATCGATCGCAATCGTCGGCGAATCCGCTGCGGGTAAATCCGTATTTACGAAAACCTTCGCAGGTATGCTCGATGATAACGGCTATGTCAGCAACGGTTCCATCGTTTTCAATGATCCCGAACTTGCCGAAACAACAGTTCCCAACACCCCCGAGGTTAAGGCGCGCATTAAGTCCATTCATGCAAAGCTGAATGCAGCATCCCGCTATGAAAACGGTGCCGCAATCTACCGCCGCATCAATGAGCTTAAGCAGGACAGGATCCGCAGGTCCAGCCTCAGCGAGGCAGAGGCTGAACAGCTCGATACCCGCATTGAGGATCTGAGATTCCGCAGAGCCGAGACTTATAACCTCAAGCTCACAATTGACCCGTCCAAGGAGAAAGATCGCCTTAAGGAGCTTTCTCACAGCATCAAAAAAATGGACGAGGAACTGAAGCAGCTTGAAGATGAGCGCAAAAAGACCATTGCCGCACATAAGCAGGCAATGAACAACGACGCTGCGTATAACACCCGGTTCAAGACCGAAATGGCTCAGCTTACCGCTCAGTACAGAGAGGCATGTGCTCAGCCCGTTTCCGCAGACAAAATTGCGCGCAACGAGATTATCGCAAAAGAAATTTATCTGTCCGTCGGCAGATACAATGTTGCAAAACGCATCAAGGCGATAAACGACCTTGTAAAGGTTGTTCGCAGCGCAATGAAAAACGGTCTCGACCTTAACGATGACGCAACAAGAACCGATGTATTCGATGATGTCGCTTTCCGCGTCAGGTTCCTTGACGAGAACGAAGAACGCATCCACGGTACCTGCGTTATCAACCTTGCAAAGCTTAAATATGCAAAGGACTGGACCCGTATCCGCGGCAGAAGAATCGCAACCGTTTTCCAGGATCCTATGACATCGCTCAACCCGATCATTACCATCGGCAAGCAGATTTCCTCCATCATTATGAAGCATCAGGACTGCTCCGAGGTTGAAGCACGTGCGCGTGCAATCGAGATGATGCGTAAGGTCGGCATCCCCAATGCTGAAAACCGTTACGACGATTATCCCTTCCAGTACTCCGGCGGTATGCGTCAGCGTATTGTTATCGCAATTGCGCTTTCCTGCCAGCCGAAGATCCTCATCTGCGACGAGCCCACCACTGCGCTTGACGTTACCATTCAGGCACAGATTCTCAAGCTCATCAAAGATTTGCAGAAAGAATTCAATTACACGATCGTTTTCATCACGCATGACCTCGGTGTTGTTGCAAATGTTGCCGACCGCGTTGCAGTTCTTTATGCAGGACAGATTGTTGAAGTCGGCACGACCGAAGAGGTCTTCTATGACCCGCGTCATCCGTACACATGGGCACTGCTCTCCTCATTGCCGCAGCTTGCACAGCGCGACACCGAGCTGTTCTCAATCACCGGTACGCCGCCTTCTCTCTACAATAAGATTGCGGGCGATCCCTTCGCACCGAGAAATCCTTATTGTTTGAAAATCGATGTCGTCAAAGCTCCGCCGATGTTCAAGATCACGGAAACTCACTATGCAAAGACTTGGCTGCTTGATCCCAGAGCGCCCAAGATCGACAAGCCTGCCGCGATTGACAACATCCACGACAAGATGATTAAAGCGTTCAATATTTAATGGGAGGGTAGAACTGTGGAACATAAAGAAAAAATTACCGCAAAAGAGGGTAGGGTTTCCCATCTGCCCGAAAAAGCTCCTGTTGATGCAAGCGGCAAGGAAGTTCTCCTTTCGTTGAAAAATGTTGACATCACCTTCGGCAAAGGCGACAATGCCGTGCGTGCAGTCAAAAACGCTTCTTTCGACATTTACAAGGGTGAAACGTTCTCTCTCGTCGGCGAGTCCGGTTCCGGTAAAACCACGATCGGCCGTGCCGTAATTCGTGTCAACCCCTGCGCCGCCGGTGAAATTTATTACAAGGGCGTTCGCATCTCCGGCAAGATTCCCCATTCACTGGACCGCGAAGTTATCCGCAACATCCAGATGGTTTTCCAGGATCCCGCCGCATCTCAGAACGAGCGCGCAACCGTTGACTACATTATCTCCGAAGGCCTCTATAACTTCCACCTCTTTGAAAATGAGGCGGATCGCGTGAGGAAAGTCGAGAATATCATTCAGGAAGTCGGTCTGCTCCCCGAGCATTTGACCCGCTATCCGCATGAGTTCTCCGGCGGACAGCGTCAGAGAATCGGTCTTGCAAGGGCAATGGTCATGGATCCCGAGCTTGTTGTTGCAGACGAACCTATCTCCGCACTGGACGTTTCCATCCGTGCACAGGTTCTGAACCTGCTCAAAAAGTTCCAGCGTGAGCGCGGAACGACCTATCTGTTCATCGCTCATGACCTTTCGATCGTTCGCTTTATCTCCGATCGTATCGGCGTTATCTACAAAGGCGACATCGTTGAAGTTGCAACCGCAGAAGAACTGTTTGACTTCCCGATGCATCCCTACACCCGCTCTCTGATTTCCGCGATCCCGATTCCGGATCCGAATCTTGAGAAGCACAAAGTGCTGTTCAGCTATGATCCTTCACAGCATGATTACAGCGAGGATAAGCCCGAGCTTACCGATATCGGCCATGGCCACTTCGTTTTCGGCAACAAGAAAGAAATCGAAGAGTACAAGCGTCTCCGTGAGGAGGGAATTCCCCTCAAGAGCGTTACCATTGCCGGCGTTAATGCTCCTGCGGATGCAAAAACTGCCGAAAAGCAGCTTGAAGAGAAAAAAATCGAGGGTTCAATCCTTGATACACCGCTGCACGATACCGGCAGCTTCTGGCTTGCGTTCCTTTCCTTCTTCCTTGCCATCCCCGGCTTGATTGCGGGTGCGATTTTCAAAAAGCACAACTATATCCGCAATTACAAGAAGTGCAAGAAGGGCGCGATTGCCGGCCTTATCACAACGGCAGCAATTATTGTCCTGTTCGGACTTATGCTGATAATTTCTATCCTGTAATCGGACTTTTAAAAAAGGACGGCGGACTGAATTCAGTATGAGGCGAACAGCAAAAGAAAAAAGTCTTCCGAGGCCAAAGCCGGTACAACGCATTGAAGTGTCGGACAAACATACCGCGTTGCGAATTGTGTGTTTCGTGATTTGCATCCTGTTTGCGGTTGTTGCGATGTCATATGCGGTGTACCGGCTTGTTACAAGGCCGAGCGGATGGACAACGATCAAAGCGGCTGTTACCGGTGAGGATAACTGCACCGATGAACTGCTGCTTCAGTATGATATAGGCCTGCGCGACGATATTTCCACAACGACTGAATATAAACAATTGGCGGAAATGTATTCAAATTTGTGCAGCGAGGCCTACCGCATATTTCAATCAGACGAGGAATATTTCGGCGCGGATGATGCACCGGCAGCAAACCTCGCTTATTTGAATAAACACCCGAACGAGGTTGTGACGGTTGATTCCGCGTTGTATTCGGCATTTGAGCTGATTCGAGATAACGGCAGCAGATATCCGTATCTTGCGCCCGTTTATACGGAATACAAAGGGCTCTTCTCCTGCGAGAACGACAGTGAAGCCGAGGAATTTGACCCGATGCTTAATTCGGAAGTACGCGGGTTTGTTGATGAAGCGTTGACGTATGTAAATAATCCCAATGCAATCGACATTGAGCTCCTGGGTGAGAATAAACTTCGACTCAATGTTTCGGACGAATACGCCGACTTTGCATCCCAAAACGATATCGGAGAATATCTGGATTTCTTCTGGCTGAAAAATGCATTTATCGTTGATTACATTGCAGAACATTTGGCCGAAAACAGCTATATTCACGGAACAATAACGACGTATGACGGTTATACGCGGCATCTCGGCGGAGCGGGCATGGCCCTGTCAATGAATTTTTACGACGAGACCGACGGACGCGGAATCCCTGCGGCGCAGATGGATTTTAAGACGGCGCGCAATGCTGTTTATTTCAGGAATTATGAAAATTCCGATATGGACACGATGCATTTTTACACCTATTCGAACGGTGAAGTCCGCAATCCGTTTGTTGATCCTAAGGACGGACTTTGTAAGGCGTCAAAAAGTGATCTGCTGATGTATTCGGACGAACTCGGTTGTGCGGAAATTGCGCTTGCGGGCTACGGATTGTACTCGTCGGATTCTTTTGACACCGAAGCGGTGCTTTCGACTGCAAAGCGCGGAGTGAATGCCCTTTACTGCGAGGGAACCGAGGTTTGCTTTACGGAGGCTGAGGCAACTCTTTCGCATTTGTACCAAAATGACGGACTCAGCTATTCAGCGAAACATGTTTCCTGATGGAATTCTAATCGGATTTCAACTGCAATACGAAATATACGGATTATCAAGGCTTGCCGCAAGGCAGGCCTTTTGATTATTGCCTGAAAGGAAACGGAGGAGATGAACGGGAAATGAAAAATGAAAAAAGCGCAGCGAACTGAATTCACTGCGCTGGTGACCGGTAGGGGAGTCGAACCCCTGCTGCCGCCGTGAGAGGGCGGTGTCCTAGGCCACTAGACGAACCGGCCAAACTTGATTGCGTTGCTTATTATACCAAAACAATCAAGAAAATGCAACCCCGAAGAAGCTTGAAATGAAGATATATTTGACGAGCCAAATAAATCACAGGTTGAAAATTTCAGGCATGAAGCAGCCGTCGGAAAGTATTTCGCGGGAAATAACGTCCGAATCAGCGTTAGGAATATTTCCCGGGAAATCAGTCGCAGCGGGAGAAAGCGGACTTTTATCTGTCGCGCTCAAGATAAATCTGCAAGTTCCGACTTAAAGCTCAATATGCTTTTTCACTGTTCAAATGCGGCAATTTATGGTATAATCAGGTTAAGTACCGGTAAAACCTGCTGCTGAGATAAAAACATGCGGATCCGGCCGCCGCTCACTGCTGCAGTTTTTGTCCGGCATGTTTCCGAAAGCGTAAGAATTTGATTCGGCTGCGCTTTAACTGCGGGAAATTCCCGCAGGCGGAAAAATCATTATACAAAGGAAGGTATGTTAATGGGCAACATTATTTCCGTGCTGTACATCCTTGCGTTTGCAGGCTGCGGCATACTCACTGCACGTCCGATTTTTGCATCGGATCGCCCGCTGAAGAGGATTCTGTTCGGATTAACTTTCGGACTTGTAATGCTTCTTTGGCTTCCGGTGTTGTTTGCGTTTATTCTTGATTTCACACTTGCTGCGCAGATTCTTGCGCTTGCCGCAGCGGTGTTCATTGCGGGCGTATCAACATTCTTTGCCGTTAAAAAGCAAAAAAACGGCAAAATCAAGTATAAAGCCGCTTCAAAGCGCGACCTTGTTCCGCTGCTGGTCACGATAGTGCCGTTGGTTGCAGTCGGCTGGATACTTCATGCGAATCACACGATAACAAATGCATCGGACGGTTCGCTGCACGTCGGGCAATGCACTTTCGGCGATTTGTGTATGCATTTAAGCTTTATCACAAGCATCAGTGTGCAAAAAACGTTCCCGCCGAATTATTCGCTTCTGCCGGGAACCCCGTTGGGCTATCCTTTCCTGTGCGACAGTGTCAGTTCGACTTTTTATACACTCGGAGCGTCGCTTCGAATTGCGGCAATGCTTCCCGCACTGTACGCCTTTCTTGTTGTTGTGCTGGGTGTGTATTGTTTCTTTGATGAATGGTTCAAAAATACACGCGTCTCCGTGCTTGCGACATATCTTTTCTTTATCGGCGGAGGCTTAGGGTTCGCTTACCTTTTCAACAACAAACAGCTGCTTGCGGGCGAGGGCATAAACCGTTGGCAGGAAATGCTTGAAGGGTTTTACAAAACACCCACCAATCTGCCTGCCGAGGGACTTCGCTGGGTCAATTCAATTGCTGATATGCTTATTCCGCAGCGTGCAACTTTGTTTGGCTGGGCGCTGCTTTTCCCCGCACTTCAGCTTTTGCACAGGGCGGTCATGCAGCGCGAATACAAATGCATAGTTCCGCTCGGTATCATTGCGGGATGCATGCCGCTTGTTCATACGCACAGTTTTCTTGCGATCGGAATTATTTCCGCGTTCCTTTTCGTTGCCGCTCTCGGAAAAATGCTGATGAGCGGTGTTTCCGAAAAACACGAAAAGCTTGCTGTCCGCAATCTCGGACTGTTCGTTTGCTCGGCAATTGTCGGTGCATTGCGAATGATGAATATTCGTGTTGTTACCGAAGGGTTGAATGACAGGTTCACGATCATTGCGGGCACGCTGACTGTTGTTGTTTCCGTTGTTATGCTGGCTCTTGCTCTGCCCAAAAAGAACGCCAAAGGTGAACGGAAGGGAGCCGATGACGGCCTTGAAACCGAGCTTGCGACGGAGCTTATGCCAATGTCCAAAGTCACCGAACGCAAATACGTATCAGCAGTCGGAATTGCATCGGCGGTTGGTCTTGCGATTTCATCAATGCTGCAGGAAAAAGCATCCGCGCTCGGTTTCGTGCTGCCTGTGTTTATGATTGCAGCAACGATTCTGCTCATTGTTTATAACGGCAAAAAGGCCGGAAGGAAGCCCGCTTCCGATGAGGTGAAGCATGTGCGTTGGTTTGCTCTGTTCGGCGTGATTGCGGTCGTGCTTGCCGCACCGCAGCTTTTCGGATTCACGTTTAAACAGTCCGTGAACAACGACTCGTTCCTGCGTTGGGGATTTAATTGGTGCAATGTCAGTGACAGCTGGCTTTGGTTCTATATCAAGAATCTCGGACTCATTTTCATTCTGATGCCTGTTGCGCTGCTTTCCGAAAAAAAGCAGAACAGACTGTTCTATTACGGAACACTCGTTATATGGCTGCTGTGCGAAGTGCTGATTTTCCAGCCCAACCCGTACGACAACAACAAGCTGCTTTTCGTTTGGTTCGCATTTACCTGCGGCATAGTTGCGAATTATCTCATAACAACATTTGCACGGCCCGTTACAAGACTGGAGCGCGGGAAACGCCGCGTGCTGCGCGGCAAGACCGCCGGTCGCTATCTGCTGCTTGCAATGATGCTTATTGCAATGCTGCTTTCCGGCAGCCTGACGCTGGTGCGCGAATACATCTCGGGCGATCACATTGCATTCGCCGCGGATGCGGACGGGAAGAGGAGCCTGCAATACATTGAAAGCGGTTACGAGGTTGTGCCGGCGGCGCAGGTTGAGCTTGCGGAATGGATAAACACAAATACCGACGAACCCATTGCGGCGGATGCAACCTTCCTGACCGAAAGCAACCATAATAATGCAGTTGCAATGCTCACGGGACGAAACATTTTCTGCGGCTCGGGCTCATTCCTTGAATACCACGGCGTTAACTATCGCCCGCGCAAAGAGCTTATAAAGCCCATGTATGAACAGCCCGAAACTTGCCTGCTTCGGTATGCGGCGGAATACGATATTGACTATGTGCTTGTGGGAACACGGGAGCGCGGAAGCTATGCGGTTGATACGGAATGGTTCAATGCAAATCTTCGGGTCGTGTACCGCAATGCGCAGCTGACGGTCTACAAGATTGCGAAATAACAAGGCAAAGGTCCCGTGTTGAGCTTTTTCGATGCGGGAGGAAAGAAAAACAATAAAAAGAAAACCGTGCGGCAGTGAAATGATTCAAGCCGCACGGTTTTTAAGTTCGGATTCTTTTAAATTCAGATTATTATACCTATGCTGCTCCGTTTCGGCATTGATGACGTGAGCAAAAAAGTGCCGAAGGGGCAAAACGGCAAAAAGGTTTTAAATCAATGCCCGTCAACCATCCTCAGGAAAAAGTAGATGCGTCCGCCGAGGTTGGATTCCCAATGCTGATCGGCGCAGGTGAGAACGGTCAGAAAACGGTCGTTCGGAGTGACATGAATCGAATAATCAAGCTTGGTCCGCGCCTGCTGATAGGTTATCCATTCGGAAATCTGTTCGGATGTCATGCTCTCCATGGTTTGCGGATAATTGCAGTTATAGTACTGGGAAGATTGCTCGGCAGAAGCGGGCTTTTCTTCGTACATTGCAAAAACTTCCCAAGTATGCGTTTCGCCGAAAAGGTTGAGCGTCCATAATCTGTTTTTGAATTCACCGTAAGTCGGTGCGTACTCATCCTGAATCTTGTGCAATTGATGCAGCATTATGCCCGCGCGGCGAAGATTATGGCCGGAAATCACCATGTTTTGCGAGGGATAGCCATAATAAAGATAAATTGATCCGCGCGAGGATGAGTTGCCGCGTGCATCATGATAATGATAATAAAAATTCGGACCGAACATCACGGGTGCGTCAATATTCGTGCCTTCAAGTTTGATATAGCCGACGGTATCGGCATTTGTTCGCTCCGCATTTGCGGTCTGTTCGGAATAGCGGAAACTTTTTGCATATTGATCGATTACGGTGTAATTCGAAAGATGACAGCGAAGCTGTTCGACATCTGCCGCATCAACGGAATTCGGCTTTGCGGCATCGCGCAGTATATTTGCCGCCTGAAGCTGAACGGGATCGAGCTGAACATTGCCGCTGAGGTAAGCGGAGAGGAGATCTGCATCGGCGGCGGTTATGCTCCCGTCCATGTTTATATCGCCGAGGATGACCGCTGTGCCGCGGTTTCCGTTTTCAAGCGTATATTCATCACCCGTACGAATTAACGGATCCGCATCCGGTGCAAGCCCGAGTACAAAACCGCCGTCCGCAAGATAAGGGCGCAGCCGCCATGAAGCGGTTTCACCTTCGCAAAAGTCGTTGCTTCCGAATGCGTGGACAGTGCCGTCATCCGACAGCACAAGCGCATGCCCGAAAGCACAGGAAAAATCCACAACGTTTGCATCATCTTCCGTGAAGGCCTCGGATATGCGCCTTCCGTCCGTGTCGGCAAGTTCACAATCCGTATGCAGTCGTCCCGCATAGTCAACGTAGGCAAAACAATTATTGCCCGCAAAGGCATATTTGCAGTCCGCCGCACCAAAAAGCACCGAAGCTGAGGCATCTGCTGCATTGCTTGCGCAAAGAAACAGCCCGCCTTCCGTCCGTGCAGCAAGATTGCTGCCGCATGCGGCAATTGATGTCAGGCTGTGCCCCGAAAAGACAGAAAGCTCGGGCGAATTGCCGCGGGAATGAATCTTTCCGCTTGCTTCAACCGCAATGAAAAAATCGCTGCCCGCTGCGATAAGGCGGATATTATTCAAATCACCGGTATTGAGCATTTCGCTGTAGAGCTGAGCTTCGGCATCGGATGCCGCTGCGGATTCGGTTCGCGCACCGATGGCAATGACTCTTCCGTCACCGGAAAGTGCATACACAATTTCGCTGCTGCAGCAAACGGCGGTTATGTCGTTAAGCTTTGCTGATTCCTGCCGAAGCGCATCACTTCCGGAACAGAGCAATCGGCCTTCTTTTGTCAGTCCGACGGTAAAGGCAGGCGCGGCGGCAATTGCCTTGACATCGCGCCAATCATAGCAATAAGCCTGTCCGTTATTGTAACCGATATATGACATGAGCCCGACGGAGGACAGCCCGAACGAAAGGCCGTCTCCTGCCGCGACTGCACCGCACGGCGCGGACGGAAGCTCGCTCGGCACGGGAAGAGGTGCGGGTGTTTCAGGCGTCGCCGAAGGTGTTTCGGAGGCGGGCACAGCAGGGGGCTCGGGCGGGACGGGGTTCGACTCTTTTTTTAAAGACAGGCAGACGATAAGCCCGGCGGCAAGAAGAATTGCGCCTGCCGCAATCAATATGCCGCGTCGTCCGATATTTTTCACAAACCCACCTGCGGGGACAATGTTTCGATGATTCATATCTTTTTTAATTTTCTTCATGTAAGTTCCTCAGTTTTTATTGGATTGCACCCAAACTCAAATTGTTCAAAACCAATCCCAAATCGTGCAGGACGGCATCAAAAATGCGAACCGCGCTTTTTTTCGACTGCTGCGGCATACCGCACGGCATCGCGCACGGCCTCGAAAGGTGAGTCGGCTGCTGCAAATATCTCATTGCGTAAAGACAAAAAGAGCTCTGCATCATTTGCGGCAAAGGCAATTGCTTCTGCGGTCAGCTTTCCGTTGCCGGTAAAATTCCGCCCGACAAGGCTTCGTGCCTGCGCAGCGTCGCCGATGATGAGCCGTTTGAGATTAAAAACATCGTTCAAATTGATTTCGTCACCGTTTGCCGCACGAAAACTCTCCGTATCTGCGGGCGGAATTTTCGCGTTGCGCGGGCAGGCATATTGACAGATTTCACATCCGATAAAAGTTTTCTGCATGGCGCGAATGCTGTCCGGATGCTGCGCGGTTTCCATTTGCAGCCGCATACAGCGTTCGGTCGTCAATCCGTTTTCGGATATTGCACCGGTGGGGCACGCGTTCATGCAGAGGGAGCAATTGCCGCATTCGCTTTGCCGAGTGTTCAACGAGGGAAGGACGGTCAGCAATTCGGAAAGTGTTTCGGGCGGAATTTCCCGAACCGCAAACGTAAGAAGAACGATCCGTGTTCCGAATTCGGGCAGTGCAATCAATGAGTTTCGGCATTTAATGCCGATGCCTTCCGCTTCAAGCTGCATTTTGACGGGAATATCGGTTTTTTCGACGTGAATTCCCGCAGCGGTCAGGGCTTCCGCCAGCTTTTTTGCACTGTGATAAGCGCGGTTGGATGCAATGTAGTATGCAGGTATACGTTCGTCAGCCGTAAACGGCGCATAGGGGTACACAAGCACCGCAATGCTGTTTGCCCATGGATATGCTGTCGGAGCATCGGCGGTAAGATTGAACCGATTGCGGCCGAGGTCAAATTTGCGCGGCGTTGTAAAAAACACCTGTAAGAATCCGTAATCGGCGGCTGCCGTTCGGAAAACAGCCCGCAAATCGCAGGGGGAAACAGCGTGGGGAGTGGGTGCTGACGGCATACGGTGCGCTCCTTTCTGTTCGATTTAATCCGTTTTGCGGTCGGTTCAATATGCGGACGGATTCCTCTTTCGTCCGTAAATTGCAGCAGCCAAACGCGCAGACGGGCGGGTGAAGAATATATGTCAATTGTACCATACGATACCAATATCGGCAAGAGGGAACGGAAAACGAAGAATGAAACAGAAAGCGAAACCTGTTCAAATTGAACATAATAATATATTTAACGGAAAACGGCAAAAGCGCGGGATAATCGGGTCATTTCACGATAACACAAGTGAAAGAAAAAATAAGGAGATACAACCATGGACACGAAAGAAATCAATGCAGCCGTTAAATGCGCAGTGGAAACAACGCAGCAGCCGCCCTCTTTTTTCATTCACGGTTCATCCGTGTTTGCACTGGAAACCGAGGCAGTTAAAACCGCAGAGACGCTGAAAAGATGCGAGAACATGTTTTTTCGCGGAATCGTTAAGTATTTTTCAATCAAAATGCCCTATTTTTCGGATATGGCAGGTTCGGAAAATTTCCTTGCGCGGCTTGACGAGAGCATGAACACAGCGGCGGACTTTTACAGCGAGTTCAAAGGTGTTGTGATAATTGAACTTTCGGAGGAATGGGCAAAGAAAGGCATCAACGATGCGTTCTCATGCCTGCCGGGCTATATCGGAATGCATAAATGCATTTCGTACATTGTCATTATTGAAGCGGAAAAGGAGTCGGCATCGATTGACGATATGAGGAGAGCTTTGAACGGAAGCACGATTTGGATCGATATATGCATGAAAACGGCGGAAATAGGGCAGTGCATAAATCTTTTCTTCAAAACGGCGAAGGAAGTCGGAATGACCGTTTCGGATGCCGCTTCAAAAGAGCTTAAAAAAACACTTGAAAATGCCGATGTTTCCGTTTTGCCGCTTGATCAGGTTGTTCTTCGAACGGTGCAGCAAATAAAGCTGAACAAACAAGTCAAGAACGCCAACCCTGTTATTGAAGCGGGCGATTTGGATATAATGCCTCAAAAAAGGACGTGTGAAAGGCGAGGCCGCATCGGATTTTCTGCAAAGGAATAAGGAGGAACACAATATGCTGAGTGATGGATTGAAGTATCAGGATTCAAGGATGGCGACTTGCGAAGAGATGAAGCAGGATCTTGCGCCGTTCGCATTGCATGATGCGGCTGCAAAGTCCAAGGGCGGGCCGGTGCTGCTGCGCGACGGCGACACGGTTTATACGGATCCGAGTGATTCGCATTCGCTGATAGTCGGGGATACGGGTTCAATGAAGACGCTGCGATTCGTGCTTCCTCTCATTTATTCCTGTGCGGCGGCGGATGAATCAATGGTTATTGTTGACCCGAAGGGCGAGCTTGCGCGGAAATCCGAAAGTTTTCTTTCCGCGAAGGGTTATAAAACAGTTATCATCAACATGAGGGATCCGCAGCGTTCGCCCGACACATGGAACCCGATGGGGGTTATAGAGAGGGCGCACAAAAGCGGGGAAGAGGGGCAGCAAAAGGCCGTTTTGCAGCTTAATGATATGCTGAACGACATTTTCTTTCGAAGAGTCGATACAAAGGATCCCTATTGGAACGAGTCCGCAGGGCAGCTTGCTCTGGGCATATGCCTGCTGCTTCTTGCATTGGGCGAAAAGTTGAACATGAAGAATCTGCTGAAATGGCGATATGAAAAGCTTGCCGACGGAACGCTTGATAAATGCTTCCGAAATCTGCCGACGGACGGCGAGATCTACCAAAACCTTGCGGGTTATTTGGGTATGACGGCCGAGAACACAAAGTCCTGCATAAGGTCAACCTTTGATCAGCTTGTGCGCGTGTTCAAGTCCGCACCTGCACTGACTGAGATGCTGAATGATACGTCATTTGATATTGAACGGATCGGGGAGGCAAAAGCGGCGGTTTTTGTCGTCATCCCGGATGAAAAAACAACCTTTCATTTTCTGGCGACGCTCTTTATCAGCCAGTGTTACACAACCTTGCTTGAAACAGCGGAAAGGCACGGCGGGTCGCTGCCGCGAAGGACGAATATCATACTTGAGGAGTTTTGCAACCTGCCCGCGCTCGGCGATATCGTTCCGATGATCACGGCGGCAAGGAGCCGCAATATCCGGCTGCACATGGTCATTCAGTCGTACGGACAGCTTGTTGAAAAGTACGGCGAAAACGTGAGCCGCGCCATTCTCGACAATTGCGGAAACATGATCTATCTTCACACGCGGGAAATGGATTTTTTGACGTATATCAGCAGACTTGCGGGGAACAACGAGTACGGAAGACCGTTGATTTCAACATCGTGTCTGCAAAGGCTGCAAAAAAACGAAACCATTATCTTCCACGGCAGATGCTGCCCGTATCTTGCAGAGGATGTTCCGCTGATTTTTGATTATCCGATAAAATTGGGGACGGAGCTGCGCTCTGCGCCGCAAAAACCGAAGAAAGAAAAAAAGCGCAGGCGAATCGGGGATGTATTGAAGCCGCCCGAACTGAGCGGAGACACCGATGTATGGGACTGATCGAAAAAGCGGTGCAGCGGATATTGAAAATATATTAGCCGTTGCTGCCGGGAAAAAGCAATTTTTCCCGATAAATAAAGTGTAAGGGAAAAACGAATGCGCATGCGTTTGATGCGCGGGCGGCTGACGCCGAAGTGTGCAGCGCATGAGCGTTTGAAACACTCCCGAACGGATAAGCAGGTTTTCTTCCCGCGGGCGATGAAAATATATCATTGAAAACCGTGGGGAAAAAACAAAAAAGCCCGATAAAGTAAATGAAGAGTGAGCAGAACTGAAAATTCACTAAAACACAGAAACCGAAAGGAGAAAACTAAAATGGCAAGAAAAGGACAAACTTATTCAACAGCAATTGCGGACAGCATCAACACCTTTCTTAAAGAAGATGACTGGAAATTCAGCTTTGACAGCGAGCGCGGCAGGTTCATTTTCAACCTCGGCCTGAGCTGCAAGCTCAAATCGGTTCGGTACATTGTTGATGTGCGCGAGAAAGACTATCTTATCTACGTTTTTTCACCTCTGGGCCCGGATAAAGGCGATGCCGCAACAATGAAGCGCACGGCGGAGTTCCTGACACGAGCGAACTACGGACTTGTTTTCGGCAACTTCGAAATGGACATGCACGACGGCGAAATTCGCTACAAAACCTTCGTTCCGTGCGGCGGAGAAGCCCCTTGCGCCGATGTTATCCGCCGCAGCATATATGTGCCGGCAATGATGCTTGACAGGTACGGCGACGGCTTGCTGAAGGTGCTGTATTCGGACATTGACCCCGAAAAAGCTTGCAGCATGTGTGAAAATGACCTGAGAGACAGCGCGGACGACGACACCGAAGAATCGGACAGCACGAACGACAGTACGGCAGACATCCTGTCGAGGCTTTCGGCACATTTTTCAAGCGATACAAGCGATACAGAGGATGAATAATCCGTTTCGAACAGAACCTTTATCAGCGTCGCCTTAAAATAATGCCTGCAATGATACCGAGCAGCGCAATGCCGGCGCAGATAAGCACAAGCGTCCCGAAACTTGTCGTTTTGGCGGAGCTTGCTCCTTCCGCAAATGCCGTTGCACAGCACAGCGCGGAAATGACGGCCGCAAAGCAGCCGATGAATGAAAAGAAATTGCGTTTATTCATGTTTGTTTCTCTCCTTGTGTTCCCAACCCGCACGTTCAACTTCATTCATCGTCTGCGAGCGGCAATTAACAGATTCAGCTTTGCTGAAAGCAGAACCCGAGCTTAAACAGTTTCATATGCATTATAACACTTAACCGACACATAATCCACAGCAAGTTTAATAAACACTTCAAACAGCATACCGATTCCAAGTTCATATCAGCCGATGCCCCCTTGCCGAATGCGCAGGGGGTATTTTTATGTAATCGTCCGGCAGGAAATAGGTGTTGACAGGAAATGCGCCCGCGTATTATATATTTATTTGATTTGTTGAACAGCGGTTGACTTTTTAATAAAATTTTTATATTATTGACCTGCACATGCAGCGCGCGGGTTCGATACGCGCTGATGAATGTGTGGGGGAATTTCATAAAACAGACTGCATCTTTTTGCGGTCGGTATGTGCCGACTGCAAATCAGGTGTTTTTTGTGTATCGAATTATGAAATATGAAAGGGACTTGCGGCACTCCGTAAGTCAACGGTTCTTAATGTCATGAATGAATTTGTCCTCACTTGCTGTTCAACTGCAGACCTTCCCAAGGAACGATTCGAACAGCTCAAAGTTTCCTATGTTTGCTTCAACTACACGATTGACGGAGTTACGCATCCGGATGATCTCGGGCAGAGCATCCCGTTCGATGAGTTTTACCGCCGCATGGCGGAAGGCGCAATGACGTCCACTTCGCAGGTGAACATGGATCAGTATTTGCAATTTTTTGAACCCTTCCTTGCAGAAGGAAAGGATGTTTTGCATGTTACTCTGTCCTCCGGAATTTCGGGTTCGTTTAATTCCGCATGCGCGGCAGCGCAGGTTTTGCGCGAAAAATATCCCGAAAGAAAGCTTTATATCGTCGATTCTCTCGGTGCATCATCGGGGTACGGACTTATAATCGATAAGATGGCAGAGCTTCGCGATTCCGGCATGAATATAGACGCGCTCCATGACTGGGTGGAGGAACACAAGCTTAACATGCATCATTGGTTCTTCTCAACCGATTTGACATATTATGTGCGCGGGGGAAGAATTTCGAAATCTGCCGGGTTCATCGGCTCGATTCTGCATATTTGCCCGCTGCTGAACTGCGATGAATTAGGTAGGCTTACTCCGCGCGCCAAGATACGCACGAAAAAGCGCGCAATTAACGAAATCGTTCAAAAAATGGTCGAGAATGCGGAGAACGGACTTGATTATTCCGAAAAGTGCTTCATTTGCAATTCAGCTTGCTATGACGATGCACGTGCGGTTGCGGATCTTGTTGAAGCGACTTTCCCGAAGCTTAACGGCAAGGTGCTGATAACTTCAATCGGAACAACCATCGGAAGCCATACGGGGCCCGGAACCGTTGCGCTTTTCTTCTGGGGAAAGAAGCGCGTTGACTGAATTTGATAACGGCTTTTAAAACAAAACGCATTGCCGCAAACAGGGGCAATGCGTTTAATCTTTTTTTATCGAAAATTTTATGCAGCAAAAAAATGCGTTATGCGCAAAGGCTTCGACTTTTATGACAGGAGCAGCTCCTTCACGCGAACTGCGGCTGCCACGTTGAATTCACATCTTGTATCCACCTGGTAATCAACGCATGCGCTTCGGATTATTTCGGGCGCTGCGTCAACGTTTTCGGCAGCAAGCAAAGCCGTTACAATACGAACGAATTCGTTAAGCTGCAAAACGGGCAGATCAACGACTACTTCAAAAAGACTCGGGAGCACAGGTGATTTTGAACAGGCCGCAAGCAAAACATTCATCGGCAGCAAAGGTTCTGTCACCGTTTCGCATGTATCCTCCCGCAGCTCATCGCAGAGGAGCATGAATTTGAGCGGCTGACAACGCAATTTTGCAAGCAAATCAATGCAATTCAGGTTGCCGTTGAGTGTGTAAACAAGGCGGAGCTGGGGCAATTCGTCCGTCAGCTCAAGCATCATGGTCGTTTTGCCCATTCCCTGCTGCCCGCAAAGAAGCATCGGATGTGCGCTTTCGTCCCGCATAAATGCAATCGCATTGTTCAACAGTATACGGTATTCTGCGTCCATCAGCGGAACAAAATCGCCCGCACGCAGCTCGTGAAGCGGTTTCAGCGCACCGTCAAAGATGAAGTTTCGGTATTTGAGGAAGATTCCGCTTCCGTACGAAGAGTGAAAATTCCAAAGGTCGTTCACAAGCTCGGACCAATCATCAGACTCGAGAAAACGCCGATACATGCCTTCAAGAGCAACGTCCGCATAATAACTGTCGCGAATGCCGAACTCACCGTATTGCCACACGGGCGGCGGGAATTCGGTTTTTGCAGGCGGCTGTTTGGGTTTGAATTCACGGGGCATGGGTGCAACGGGGGCGCCGCCCCACGCAGCGGAGGCAATCACGGAGGCGGCATCCTTTGAATTCTTTTTTTGCTTTTGCTCCGTGCAATTGCAGATTATGGAATGCAAAACGTTTTCATCTGCCTCCGAAAGAGTTTTCAGCGCGGAAAGCTCAAGCTGCATTGCGTGAATGACGGCATCGTCCGCTTTTCCGGAAGCAGCGGCACATGAAAACACGTTGTCGGTCAGCAACACCGTATCAAGAATGTAATCGTGCCAGATATTGCCGCTTACTCTGCGTGCGCCGCAGCAAACAAGCTCCGAAGTCAAAGCGGAAAGTGCGTCCGCAGCGTTTTGCACGTTGCCGATATCGGCAAAGCGAAGAAGCTCGGAAAGTTTTCCGAGGGGACGAGTGAGCAGTTCGTTTCGGAAAATTGCAAGCCGGGCAATTGCAGCGGACAGCGTGCGAATGTTTTCCTCAGTTTGTGTGCAATCCATTTTTGCTGCCTTTCTGTAGAAAATGAAGCGTTTGCGCCGCAGACTTACCAAGCGATAAGGTGCAGAATATTTTGATCAAGCACGATGAAAGCTCCGAGAATCGCCGTGTAAATCGCAAAACCCCAGAGTGAATGCTTTGTGATGAGTTTTATCATGAAACGCACCGCAAAATAGCCCGAAACGGCGGCAGCGGCAACGCCGAGCACGACCGAAAGCCAGTTTATGTTTGCTGCGCCTGCGCTGATCGCACCGGGAATTTCAAGCACCGCACCGCCGAGAATTGCCGGAATTGAAAGCAGAAAACTGAATTCCGCAGCGTCTTCTTTTTTCATGCTGCAAAGCGTTGCGCCCGTGATGGTCGAACCCGATCTTGAAATGCCGGGCAGGATGGCAACGCCTTGAACAAAACCGATAAACACCGCATGATACCACTTCATTGAAGGAACGGTAAGCTTGCATTCGACTTTCTGACGTATAAAATCGCAGAGCACAAGCAGCGCCGCCGTGAAAAGGAAACAGAAGCCGAGCAGACTGCCTTCGTTCGCCGCATCAATGATGTCTTTAAATACGAGTGCCATAACCGTGGTTACGAGTGTCGCAACGATCATCCAGATCCAATACTTTGCCTGCTTTACCGGGTGGAGCAGCATTTCAATGATGCGTTTGCGGTAAACAACAAGCACCGCTGCCAAAGTGCCGAGATGCAGCATGACGGTGAAGAAAAGTCCGCCGTCCGATATACCGAAGATTTTTTGAAGCAGCAGGAGATGACCGCTGCTTGAAATCGGAAGAAATTCGCAAAGTCCCTGAACAAGGCCCAGGATAATTGCAATAAAAGCGTTCATTTTTTGTTTGCTCCTTTCGGATTTGCTTGCAGTCCGCAAAACGGTCGCACAAAAACTCGGCGCGTCTGCACGGGCTGCAATTAAATTATATTGAATTGGCACCGCAAATTTGCCCAACGCGCCGCATCGGGCAAAAAATGCCGCGCTTCGCCGCCCGACCGGTATAAAATTGCTCAAGCCCGTGCGGCTCTAAAACCCGTACGCGGCGTTAAACGATAAAAGTCGGGCGAACCCGTTTTTCGCATTTCTGCAAAAGGGATCATTCGGAGATTTTCAAATTAAAAATACTCATAGAACGAGCGAAAGAAATCGGAAACATAGTCCATTGCGATTATCGCGATTACAATGAGCAAAATTACGAGCAGAGTCAGCACTGCGCCGATTACGATACCTGCAATCGCAAGACCGCGTCCCTTATCGCCGCGGGCGTTGCACTGACGCAGTCCGATGATGGAGAGAATAAGTCCTGCGATTCCGGCAAGGCCGAAGAGCGTGCGGTTAAAGAAAATCGCGGCGCATGAAACACAAAAGCCTGCAATGCTGAGTCCGTTATAATTTGCGGAAGGCGCGCACGGCGTGCAGTCCTGCTGCGGCGGGGTGTAGTTGAATTGATTGTACCACGACTGCTGCGAGTCCTGCTGCGAATTCTGCTGTGAATTCTGCTGTGAATTCTGCTGTGAATCCTGCTGAAAATCCTGCTGCGAACCCTGCTGCGAATTCTGCTGCGAATTCTGCTGAAAATCCTGCTGAGCAGAACTTTGATCATTGCCTTGGGTGAAGCTGTTCAACTGAGCACCGCAGTTGGGGCAGAACGATGCGTTTGCATCGAGGATGTGGTTTCCGCAATTTGGGCAAAACATTTTTTGTTCCTCCGTGTTTGAATTGAATTCGAGACACATGCAATGTGCTTTAAATTCAATAATATTATACAGCACACACAGGGGATTTTCAAGGGGGCGGGGCATATGTGCAAATGAAAGGGGCTTTTAAACGAACCCCGTTTCGACGCAGCCTCTTGACAACCGTATATTGCGGATTTAGAATATCCCTGCGGGGTAACCGCAGTTTCCGAAATCGCAATTTTTCGGACAAAAGGAACATCGGTTCCGCTTTTGCTGACAAAATTTTTGGGAGGATTTTGCGGTATCGCGGCGGCATTGCTGCTGACGGGAAAAGCAGAGCGGCGGAGAAAAGGTCAACGTTCCCGAATCGGCAATTAATCTGTTGTCGAAGGCAAAACACATATTAAGTAGCGTTTGAATTTTTCGCTTGAAGAATGGCTTTTGCTTTTTCATACTTTTTGCGCCGTGCGGCAAGCTGCTCAGCATCGATTTCGGAACAGCCCGCATAACGTGTTTCGTCCGAATTATGCGCAATGTCCGCAAGTTTGACGCGGACTGCTGTCGGATTGCTGCGGATTGCCCGGATGTAATCGAAATAGTCAATGCCGTCTTTATGCGTCAGCAGTTTTAACACATCGATAACAGCCGACGGAAATTCGGATTCAAGTTCAGAGAGTGTTATGTCCGTGTCCTCTGCAACGTCGTGAAGAAGTGCTGCGCAGACCGAAATTTCATCGGGCATTTGTTCCGCAAGATGAATGGGGTGAAAAATATAAGGCACGCCGCATTTGTCAACCTGCCCGGCATGGGCAGCGTATGCAGTACGCATTGCCTTATTGGTGAGGAGGGTGTAAATCACGGTTCGAACGATCCTTTCGGATTTCAGTGTAACTCAGCATATTCAAGCTGAACATGAGTGCAAAAACACAAAAAACTCTCGAAACCTTCGAGAGTTTGGAGCGGGAAACGGGGCTCGAACCCGCCACCTCCGCCTTGGCAAGGCGGCGCTCTACCAAATGAGCTATTCCCGCATCTTGGCATTTCACTGTCTTTTCGCCAGCGCGCTTAATTATAATAGCGCAAGACGGAATGGTTGTCAACCCCGTCTTGCGCAAATTTTGCAACTTTTTTTGTGGGCGACTATAAGCTCAAAAACTCTGCGGCGTTTTTGTATTGGATCTTTTCGAGGGCCGTTTTTGACAGGGGAAGGGAGCGCAGCCGAGCGAGTTCCGTGCCGGCGTCCCACATAGGATAATCGCTGCCGAACATTATCCTGTCCTCACCGTACATATTCATGAACTCCATTATCCTCTCGTCGGTCATGGTAAAGAAGCAGGAGGAGCAGTCCACCATTGCGTTTGTGCCGGGGATGTATTTTTCTGCCTCTTTCCATTCGGTCCATCCGCCGAAGTGGGCGCATATGAGCCTGAGGCGGGGGAAGCTCTCCAAAAGCCTGGGTATGAGGCAGGGATTGGAGTAATGATAGCGGTAGTCGCCGGTATGGAAGAGTATGGGATAGCCTGTGGCTTGGCAGAAGTCGTATATGGGTTCCATGCTGCTGTCGGTTATGGCGAACTTCTGAAAGTCCGGGTGCAGCTTTATACCCTTTAACCCCAGTGATTCAGCCCGCTCCAACTCGGCTATCGGGTCCTCCATACCCGGATGTATGGTGCAAAGGCCCACGAACCTGTCAGGGTGAGCCAGAACAGATGCCTTTATGAAGTTGTTTATGCTTTTCACCTGATGTGGCGTGGTCGCCGCGGAGTGTACCACAAATTTGTCCACTCCTGCCCTGTCGCCTATTTCCAGCAGTCTTTTGACTGAGCCGTTGGGGTTAGTCATGTGCTTATCGTAAAAATAGCCGATGTTCATTGCCGCTTTTTCGGCAATATTATCCGGGTAAATATGAGCGTGTACGTCGATGACCATTGGGTGTTTTAAACGTTCCTTTTCTCGTGATTATTTATTTTTGACTCCTTTGCCGCCCGCATTGGAAAGACCGGCA